>WSSedL1CaDRAFT_10000595_pt1 | contig 24829 bp, 12 predicted proteins | sample WetSurSL1Cattail_FD_9464 | JGI IMG/M metagenome (IMG submission 9464)
CGAGCCAGTCGGGACGGTGAAACTCCCGCGTGCTCTCGACCTGGCGCAGCAGCGCAAGCGGAACCCGCTTGGCATCGAAGATCAGGCGCAGCAGTTCCCGGTTGGCCTCGCTCGTCAGATCGATCTTGCGCTTGGTGACGGTCTTGTAGATGTCGAAGAAGTCGCGGGCGCGCGCGGCGGTCGGGGCCGAATCCGCGTAGGCAGGCATCTGTTGGCAGATGGCGCGCAGCTTCTCAACGACGATCATCTCCGGCGAGTAGACGTAGATCGCATAATCGTCCAGCTCGCGCTCTTCCCGGCCGGCGATGTACTCGTTCTTGCTCAGATCCACCTTGAAGACGCGCTTGTTGCCGGGGCCGGTCGTCATGGCTTCGATGGAGAGCTTGCCGGGCTTGGTGTGCAGCAGTTGCTCGTAGCGATCGCGGGCCATGAGCTTGAAGCTCAGCTCGTAGCCACCCCACCACGGTCGCCCCCATGTTGCAGAGAAAAACTTCTGATTGGCTGGTTGCTATGATATTTATGTGTAGCCATCGGTAGTGAACTACGGATCAATCATGAGAACGTCTTCTTTGGCGTTCAATTTAAACGGGGACTATTTATGATGTCATTGCCAAATGCTGTAATAGCAATATTCATGATTATTACACTAGGTGATATTTTTAGCCTGCGCGTTTGCGCTTCAGTGAAGTGTCTATGAATTCGATAAAGATTTTCAGACGTGGTGTTATATCCGGCCCTCTTGTTGTGGTGGCACTGTTTTATCTGGGGTTTACCCTCATGGCCGGTGCATCTGAACCGCCGCGTAGTGAGATTGAAGGCGCTATCAGCGGGTCCTCTGGCTGGGCGCATAGGGTTAATGTTACAGCATTTTTGCTGCAAACACCGAACGGCTATCCCGTGTTTAAGGCGGAATGCCAAACCCTTACGGATTCCGCAGGAAACTATAAATGTTCCTCGATTCCTTCTGGACACTACATCCTTCTCGCCTATCCAAGTCCAAGTTCTAAGAAACTCAGCGTTCCTCAAGGTGACAAGCCATCTCCGACCTTTTATCCAGGAACAACGGACATCGAAGATGCTGAATTAGTAAGAGCCAGGCCTAATACGCTCAATGTCTTCAATTTTTCTTTGCAGCAAAGACCTATTTACCCAATATCGGGAAGTATTGAAGGCAAGCCAAGTTCTGTTTCTCTTGATCTTTATCGCATTGACGCTGTTCGGGCATACAAACTAATTTCTGGAGAATTCGTCAGATATGACCCGGCGACAGGGAACTTTACCGTCAAGGGGGTTTCTAAGGGGCAATATCTTTTGGCAGGCAATTGCTATTTCAACCCAACATCGCATGAGAGCCTTCCTCTCGAAACGCTCAAAACGGGCTCCGTGGCGATTATTGTGGCTGGAGACAATGTGTCTAATGCTGTCTTAACACCGTCCCCCATAACAACAATCCATGGAGAGCTAGAAGTCGATGGGGCAATTCCTGGGCGCTCTTTCAGATTGGAATTGCAAAATGCCGAAGATGGTCGGTTAAAATACGAAATCACTGTCAGTCCAAACGGCACGTTTCGACTGAGTGGTGTCCTTCCTGGCAACTATCGGATCGCCAATATTGGCCTCGTGGGCGCATACGTGCAATTCGTGAAAATTGGCGACTTTGCTCCGACCGCAGGTCAATTTCTTATCCCGAGTAATTCTAATGTTCATATTGAGATGAGCATGACTTTACATGCAAAAACCATATCGGGTGCTGTATCTAATTGGACGCCTGGAATTTATCGTCCACATGTCCTTGCGAAAAATAAACTTACGGGGGATGTGCGCATAACAGAAACGGATCAAAACGGTCGCTTTTCGATGAGCAATCTTACTCCAGGTGAGTATGACCTTTACGCGTGGACAAGCCTCGATGGGATCGCATATCAGACCTCGTATGGACTAAAACAATACAAGAACAACAAGACGACTGTTTCGACAGATGATGTCCTTTCAATAGAAAAAGTTGAGGTTCCTTTAAGCAGTCCTCCTAGCTAAGGGAACAATATTTTATACCAATTTGTAAGTTGTGCAAGGATATTCTGACGTGGGCCCTATAGTTCGGACAGCTTTTAAGCCTTGGATAAAATTGGGCCGACGTTGGTAATTGCGCGTCATTTTAGCTTTACAGGGAAGGCACTATCATGCATGCGTATATAACACGCATGCATGATAGTGTTTGCGTTTTGTTTGGGACACTTGTCGAAGAAATAATGCAGGGGCTTGTAGTCCCTATTTCGTTGTCAACCGAGCTTCCAGTAATCCAGAAGAGAGCGGTCGCGTTGCTTCCAACGCAGTCAAGCGCCGCTGCAACGAAGGCAGTGCAGCTAACTGCTCTTCCAACTGTGCAATCTTTGCCTTTTGCTCTTCCAGAAGCTGGTGCTGCTTCTGCAGCTCGTTAAGCATCATGGGGGTTAGCTTCTGATATTGCACAGTCTGAATCTGTCCGTCCGTGTTTTTTACCACCAAGTCAGGATAGACCTTCGCGACCTCTTCGGCGATGAGGCCATACTCAATCGGTTCAGAACCATTCGCATAGGCTTGCTTGTAGTGATAAGTCACAGGGCGAAGCTGAAAGAGCCGGTCGCTGACGGTGCCCATTTCATGCACGTCCTTCTTGAAACGGATGGACGAGTTGACCGTACCCAGTTGACCGTCGCTGCCGATAACGACCTCTACGGCATCGCCAGAGCTGACGGTAGTTCCAAAGATTCCCGCTGCGTAGAAGCCATTCGCGCCATATCCGGAGGAGCCGCCGATGCGGATGACACCGTTGTCGCTAGACGAGCCCTGGCTGCCAATTGCGATGTTCGTGCTGCCGGTGGTGATGTTGAACCCGGCCCCGTATCCGATGCCGACGTTATCGGAGCCTGTCGTGACGGAGCGAAGTGCTTCAATGCCTACGGCCGTATTCCAATAGCCGCTGGTTTCGGAGTAAAGTGCCTGGTAGCCTGCGGCCGTATTGGCGACGCCAGTGGTGTTGGAGTAGAGCGCGTTTTGTCCTAAGGCCGCGTTACCGGTTCCAGTTGTGTTGCTGTGCATCGAGTAGTTCCCGAAGACCGCGTTGCTGCCTCCAGAATTGCTACCAAGCACGGAATAGCCAAGGCAGTCGTTACCGGCTGTGCTGCCTGAGCAATTGGTCCACTGTGCTTGAGCAGAAAGGCTGCCGAATGTAAGAATGCACGCTGCGAATGTCGCAAAAAAGATGTTTTTCATGGAAGCGTTTTCCTTTGCGCGGTTAATAAAACGAGTGGGTAGTGGTATTCCGTTGCGGAGGGGCCGGGAGGGGGATAACGTCGCAGCCAGAACGCCAGGAACATGATTGACGGGCTGATGAAACACTGCAAGGAGTCTTTCGCCGCCGATTCGAGGGATGTGTCTTGAGGAATGCCTGTAGATCTTTTGATCTAGGGAAATTGCCTCTAGCTCCTACAGTCCATAGGGAACCTAGCCACCCAAAACTAGAAGCTAGCTTCTGAGATCAATGATGCGCTGACTATGCAGCGTCACTCACTGCAATAAATGCCAGTTCGTGAAACCAGGTGCCGTGAATGAAGAAAGACTCGGACACATTATGTAATCCGTCGTCTGGTGCTACAAGTTACGAAGAGGCAATGATCTTTAGTAACCATTTTATGAGTGATAAAATATGCGGAGGTAACGCATGGTAATCTGCAGAGCCTTGGTTTGAGCGTATTTCGAAATCTAAAACTGTACGGCGCGCCTTATTGAGGTTTAGGAACTTGTTGAAAATGCCTGCAGACCTACGTCCGGCGAAAATCGCATCACGTCATAAATTCCTATAAACACCTTGTGAGGACTTTGTGATGGCCTGATTATCCTCAAATAGCCTAATTTCAAAAGTTTATATGTGCTAATATCCTTTATCAGATGTATAAAGGGGAAACGTGAAAAGCCGTCTCGACGTCTCCGAATATCCGCGTGCGTGGGCAGCATACAACTGGCGTTGGTATGCCTCATGGATGATTCCTTTGTCCCTGGTTGCTTGTTCTTTGGCCTGTGGGTTCCAGGGTTGGCTGATGATTGCGGCTTTTGTGGCCTATATGGTTTTTTACCTTCGCTTCGTCTACTGGCCATGCCCTCGATGCGGAAAGCCGTTTACGAAGGCTGATTGGCGCAGGATCGAACGTTCCAAACACTGTCTCAACTGTGGTCTGGAGCGAGGCTCGATTCCTACGGAGGGCAAGAATGTCCGAGCATGAAGGGGCGCTGCAAAAGAACAATGTAGAAAGCCAAGCTGCTCTCGTAACATTTTCACACCCACGACTCCCGGCCTTGGTTTCCCTCGCCGGTGATGATGTGGGCCAGCGTTTCCTCGAATTCTTCACTGCCCAGATCCGCAACCCGAACACGCGGAGGGCCTATGCGCGGGCGGCGGGCGACTTCCTGGCTTGGTGCGAGAGCGTCGGCCTGCGCGGGCTTGGCGAGATCCAGCCCACGCACGTAGCCGCATGGATCGAGATCGAGGGGCGCCGGCTTTCGGCGCCGAGCGTCAAGCAGAGCCTGGCCGCGCTGCGCCATCTCTTCGATTGGCTGGTCGTGGGCCAGGTCATGCCGACGAATCCGGCGGCTTCGGTGCGCGGGCCGCGCCACAGCGTGCGCGTCGGCAAAACGCCGGTCCTCGATGCCGACGAGGCGCGGCACCTTCTCGATTCCATCGACACCGCGACGCCGGTCGGTCTGCGTGACCGGGCACTGATCGCGCTCATGGTTTACAGCTTCGCGCGGATCGGCGCGGCGGTCGGCATGCGCGTCGAGGACGTCTTCACGCAGAATCGTCGGCTCTGGGTGCGGCTGCACGAGAAGGGCGGCAAGGATCACGCCATGCCCTGCCATCACAACCTCGAGCAGGCCCTCACTCAATATATGGAGGGCACCGGCATCGTGGCCGAGCCGCAGTCGTATCTGTTTCGGACCATCGGGCGCGGCACCGGGCAACTGACCGAAACGCCGCTGCCGCAGTCGAACGCCCATGCGATGATTCGCCGGCGCGCCGCCGCCGCCGGTATCGCAACGAAGATCGGTTGCCACAGCTTTCGCGCGACGGGGATCACGGCGTATCTGAAGAATGGCGGTACACTCGAGCGCGCCGCCGCCATGGCCAACCACGCCAGCACGCGCACCACGCAGCTCTACGACCGGCGCAATGACGAGATGAGCCTCGATGAGGTCGAGCGCATCGCCATCTGAAGGAGTATGGGCTTGTGGAATACGAGTCTGATTTTAATATCCATAGAAAACTGATTTTTGGGACGATTTACGCGGTAAACACCGAGGATATACATTCCGCACACCCTAACCTTCGGAACGCCAATTGGATTTTTCGAGGGGGTGGGCAGGAATAGCTAAAATGCAATTCACCCTATCCAAGTCCATGCGCCCGGTCGATTTAGATTTTGTACGACTGAAAATACAACGGGCTTAGTTCTGCCAGCGGGTGTCTTCATGTGTGTATTTCGTTTATGGAAAGGATTCGAACCATGGTGTTCAATAACAACAACGTGTCAAAGCTTCTCTTCTCTATGTTTTTATACCTATTGCCATTCGTCGTGGCAGTGGGCTTCCTCTTCTCTTGCGCCTTTCCGTGTGGGTTGATGGCCGAGATTCCATACCTTCAATCAAGGGAAATAAAAAAGGAACGGCAGGGCATGGATCTCTTCAAGCAAAAAAAATATGACGAGGCGAGACCTCTTTTGGAGCAAGCCTGTGCTGCTGGAGGTCCTATTTCTTGCTCAGCATTAGCCATGATCTACACTCAAGGCTTGGGGGGAATGCCTGCACACTCCTCAACCACGGGAAAACCGTTTTCTGATGCGGTTTCAATTTTCAAAGGTGGGTGTGAAAAGGGCCGATCTGAGGCATGTGGCCAACTCGGTTCCGCATATAACTCTGGAATCGGTGCGACAAAGGATCGGTCCATGTTCATCCTCTACACGTCGAAGGCGTGCTACCTAGGTGACGATTATTCCTGTCTCAACGTGGGGGCTGATTATGAGGTTCCGAAGGGAATGAAGCAAGGTCCGTCGCGAGTGTTTGAAGTATCTTCTCGCGGCTGTAAAGAAAAATCTGCCCTAGGATGCCGAGTTCTTGGTTCGCTCTATCACAGGGGGAGCGGCGTTGCGAGAGATGATTCTCGCGCAAAGGAGCTTTTCTCCAAGGCGTGCGAATTGGATCCTGGTTACAATTGCAGGGAACTCCAAGAGGAACTTAAAAGCATAAGCGACGGACAGTAGACTGACTCGTGGCCGGCTTCCCCAGATCTCGAATTTGGATCTGGGAGCCACAAAGACTTTGGCTTCAGGACGACTTCTGAAATCCATGCATTGCAGAGGCGCGCCGGTAGGCACTCTCGAGCACCACTCTCGCTAGCCGACCGGTGCGGTGCTGGCGCTCATCGCCGACTGGCGCGGCCAGGGCAAGATACTGCGCGCCATCGCCGAGGATCTCAATCGATTCCAGGTCCGTACCCCGCGCGGCAAGCAGTGGTTCGCCAGCTGCGTGCGCAAACAGCTTGAGCGGATGTAGGCTCTCTTTTTTTCTTTGTTGGTTCGGCGGTTATCCGAAAGATGACGGACCCACCTGTGTCTATGTTGGGTCTACTCGAACATGCTGGAGTAGAATCCTGTCCGCAAAAGGCTCCCTATATGTGCTTGTTTTCTGGGTAAATGCGTGCTAGATTTCATGAAAAGCTGTCTTAATGAAATCAGGATTTCATGAAAACAATCGTTATCACCTCGCAAAAAGGTGGAAGTGGAAAGACCATGCTGGCGGCGCATCTGGCGGTTGAGGCAGAGAGGTCCGGGGATGCTCCGGTCTGGCTGCTCGATACGGACAGACAGGGGACGCTCAGCCGATGGCATGAGCGGCGCGAGGCTGAGACTCCGCAGCTCGGGCAGGTGCCGTTTGCTCAGATCAAGTCCGGCCTGGCCGCGCTGGAGAAGAAGCACAACGCGGCATATTGCCTGATCGATACCGCGCCGACAATTTCAGACCAGACGGCCAACCTTGTTTCTCATGCTGATCTTGTCGTGATTCCTGTCCGGCCGTCCCCGTCGGATCTATGGGCCGTTGCGGAAACCGTCGAATTGGTTCGAGCGGCCGAAAAGCCCTTCATCTTCGTTCTCACCCAGGCCAAGCCACAGGCCAACATCACGGCGCAGGCGGTTGCCGCACTGTCTCAGCATGGACGAGTTTCGCAGGTCTTTATCGCGGACCGTGTGTCCTATGCCGCTGCCATGACGGGTGGAAACACTGCTCCTGAGCTGAACGCAAAGAGTCCGGCAGCGACCGAAATCGCGGCGCTATGGAAAGACTTGAAATCATGTTTTCATGAAAAAATGAAATTAGAAAGGAGAGTTGTCAATGGCTAAGGCGCAACCAATTGCCCTCGATAGTGCGGATCTCTCCCCTGCCAAGGCGCGCCTGCAGACGGCGACGCGGCAGCGAGGTGTAGTTCCATCGACCGATCTCGTCCCGCTCCAGTTTCGTATGTCCCCAGAATTTGTGAAGGCATTTAAGCAGGCTGCCCTTGATCGGGACATGAAACTAAATGAATTATTGAATTACTGCTTTCATGAAAGCATGAAAACAGCAAATCAATAATTAGATGAAAGTTATTGAAGGAGTTGAGCTTGAGCGGAAAAAGGAAAAGCGATCTTTTGCCTTTGTCGGAGTTCTTGCCGGGCTTTGAAGCCTTGGCTGAAGGGCTGTCCCCCGCGGCGCTCGATTTACCTACGGCACAAGGGAAGCACCATTTCACCCGAGCCAAGCAGGTGGATGCCTTGGCCGGTGTGGGCGAGGACTTTGCCCCGGACCTCGGTTTCATGGGGCGACTTCTGACGCTTTGCTCGTTGCCGCGCACCGATCCGGGGAACCGGCAGCAGTACAAGCGCCAGAACGGCCCCTACAAGCTCATCATGATTGCCGGCGGCGATAACAAGCTGCCTTTTGGCAATCTGCCGCGCTTGTTGTTGGCATGGGTTTGCACGGAGGCCATCAGAACGCAGGAACGCAAGCTGATACTCGGGCCTTCCCTGGCGTCCTTCATGCTCGATCTTGGAATCTACAGCGACAGTGGCGGCAGCCGGGGAGATCGGACGCGGCTCAGGAGCCAGATCGACAGACTTTTTAACTGCCACGTGGACATGATCTACGAGACAAGTCGGGGAAAAGTCTCGACCGGCGGACGGTTTGCGCCGAAGGCCGTGCTTTGGTGGGACTATCACCAGCCGGAGCAGAACACGCTTTGGAAGAGCTGGGTCGAGCTGGGTGAGGAGATGTTTGAGGAGATTCTGGCCCACCCCGTCCCCCTCGACATGCGGATATTGAAGGCCATGCGCCGATCATCCCTGGGGCTGGATCTCTACATGTGGCTTTCCTACAAGACCTTCACGCTGTACAACCAGGGCAAGAAGCCGGAACGTCTCTCCTGGGACCATCTCTACCTGCAGTTCGGAGTAGACCCGTCCAAGGCCAGCGACAAGTTTGTTGTTCGGGACTTCCGCAAGGACTTCTTGCGCGAGGTAAAGAAGCTCAAGCTCTGCTGGCCCGGCCTCAGCTATGCGACGCCGAAGGGCTGTTTTGAGATCCATCCATGCCCGCCCTCGGTGAATCCCAAGCAGATTCAGGCGTAGTTTTTTCACAACAGAGGGGGCAATTTTGGAAGTTTTGCACGCTGAAACACCCTCACTGGAGCCGATTTCGGCCAATTGCAGAGAATATGTTTAATATCAGCCATTTACAGACGCTGAAACACCCTCACTAAAAAGTTTTGCACGCTGAAACACCCTCACTACTTTCCGCTGAAACACCCTCACTAAAACATGTAATAGATACATGTATAAACATCTAGTTGCATTTTGCCGAATTGAGGAAAAGGTGTGCCCTTCGGGCAACCAGTTCGCTACCGCTCACCCCATCGGGAGGGCGTTGAGCGCCCCTCCCGAACCCTCCCAGCCCAAGAACAACTTTTCCATCTATACCGAGCTTGTAGGCCACTGCATATTCAGCCGCTAGGGCCTATCCTTGCCGCCGAAGCATCTTAGGGCACTCTATCCCTCCTTCTTGGGGACTTAATTCCCCTACGGGCCTTAAAAAGCGAAAAAGAGGTTATAAATCTGTGGCTCTTAGAGCTATACTTGTTCCCGATGCCTCTCTCTGCCAATTCGTTTCGCGTTTTCGCTTCCAAACCCTTCATGCGTTTTGCCAGGAGGTTTGGCATCGAGGACAAGGAGCTATGGGAAGCCGTCTCAGGAGAGTTTGACGCTGATCTAGGCGGCGGAGTCTTCAAATTCAGGTTGGCGAGAGAAGGCGAAGGAACAAGCGGTGGAGCGCGCGCTATTGTCGCGATGAAAATCGGCCTGCGCGTCGTCCTGATGTATGGCTTCGAGAAAAAAGACCTCGCCAACATCAAAAGCGATGAACTGAGAGCCTACCGCAAGGCGGCAAAGGTCTATCTCGGCTACAGCGAAGACCAGATGACGGCCATCGTGCGCGAAAAGGCGCTGCTAGAAATCCGTCAGCCTGTTCCAGGGAAGGGAGAACGACATGGCAAAAGCGTATAAGAGCGAAGCTCTCGCGGCGGTTCATGAGAGCATGGCGGACCTGCACAAGATCGGCATGCTCGACACAAAGACCATGCGAGAGTTCGATCAAACATGTTTGACCAAGGTTTTGGAGCTGTCGCCGACCGCCATCCGCCGCATCCGTACCAAAGCGGCGGTGAGCCAGGCGGTTTTTGCCGCGCATTTGAACGTGACGGTCGGCATCGTGAGCAAGTGGGAACGCGGTGAAAAGCAACCGCGCGGACCGGCGGCGAAGCTGCTCACTCTCGCTGCAAAACATGGATTGGAAACCATCGCCTGAGCGGAAACTCTTTTCCGCTCAGGCGCAAATCGAAATGCGCATGCTCGAAGCTGTCTCGCCTGAAGCAGAGGAAAAGCGTCGCATGATTCTGCGTAAATTTAGCCAAAACACGCCCTAAGTGGCAAACGTATAGAGAAGATTCTGCGTTTTTACGCAGAATCATGCGGCGGTACAGAAGATTGGCATTCGTGTTTTTGGGGTATGGCAACGATTCGATACGAAATGGGCCATATCGCGTATGGCCACAATTCCTACATTTCGGCCACAGCTTACAGTGTTCCGTAAGTCTTTCATTATCAGCAATGCCGCATCCTGGTTTGTGTAGGGCTTTTGGCCATGCTCCTCAACCTGTCCGTTTGTTGCTGACGACATGCTGAGGCACATATGAGGTCGCAAAACCTTGATTTTGCATTGGTTAGATAACGACCCGAATCAAATGGCCCGATTTCTCTCGAATCGTTGCCATACCCCAAGGCTGCTCCAGGTACCTACTTGCTTCAGGGATGGAATACTGAGCTCTGACACGGTTCTGACACGATCCTGACATGGTTCTGACACAATCGACAAAAAGAGACTGTAGAGAGAGCGATAAAGAAGCGTAGAGGAACATAAAGGAGCGGTGCTCCTAACCGATTTTTGTTTTTTAAGTGTAAAAGATACAACAAGATACCCGGTGTCAAAAATAATCCAAAGCGGTGCTAAGTCGCACCGGATATTTTGGGCGCTGTGCGATCCTCTGTAGAGGTCAGGAGGGCGATGAGTTGAGTTTGGTCATAGACATTAACGAAATCATCAATGCGCTTCCTGCAGAACGCCGTCGTGAGATCGAGAAAAAAGCCAATCTCTTGATCGCGGAAGAGATTGCGAACCACGGAACAGTGGGGATAAAGGAAGAGGTTTTAGTCGATAGTCTTAGTAACGTAAGTGTGAATTCATTTTCTCAACTTTAACGTGTAAGGGACGCATTCGGAGGGCAGAGGCAGGCAGAAGCTCCGAAGCGACCGGCTACCTATGGCAAACAAAGAGGATGAAATTGTCAATTTTTGATTGGGTCACAGTCGTTTCAGGTGTTATTTCTGCAGCTTTATGGTTTGCATCAGCTTGTGTGCGACGCCCGCATGGCTTTGATACGGATCAAGGTCAGAAAAAGGCGGACAAGTGGTCCGCTATACTCAATGCTTCGGCGGCTCTTTTCTCAGCTATTAGCGTTATAACTCCAATTATTTCTAGGCTATGTTGCCACTAATAATTTCAAAATGAACGACCTCACTGCAGGCAGTGAGTATCCCTAACCCGAATGCCGAGGAATAGAATCGGCTCCGAGGATCGCCCGATTGAAGAGGTGTTTCAATGCATCCAAATCGTATTGAAGGCATAAATTTCCATCAGTGTAGGTATATATACCTACACTGATGGTGTATTACATTAAGGAAACCAGATGCAAAGTATTCATTTTAATAGATATAGTTATTTATTGATTCTAGATATCTAGTAGGTATATATACCTACTAGACGAAATAATGGTTCGCACGCGTCCCACTACCGCTCACCTTGCTCGCCCGAAGATCCTCCGCTTCTTCGAGCAACAGCCCAAGCGCGTCTATTTGGTAAGCGAGCTGGCTGCGATTTTCCGTGACCAGCGCGAAAAATGGAACTTGGCCATGAGCACGACAGCGGACGACTTCCTCAAGTTCTTGCTGAAGGAATCTCCACTGCGCCACATCATCATCGAACCGCAGAACCACCCCGACGCGCGCAGCGAAACCCGCTATGCCTGGGGCGAGGTCTCTCCGTTCTTGGTGGGAGCATCTTTGCGTCGTGGAGGCTATTTTTCGCATGGCAGCGCGGTCTTTTTGCATGGGTTGACCGACCAGCTTCCCAATCTGATCTACGTCAACAAAGAGCAGAGCGTTAAGCCCGCAGGGGAGAAACACGAGCTGCAACAGGCGGCCATCGACCGAGCCTTTCGGAATCGGCAGCGCCGGTCGCTCTTCGAGTTTGCCTACGAAGGCGGTCGCTTTTTGGTTTTGAGCGGCAAGAACACCGGCCGGCTTGAGGTGGGCACCGTGGCGCTCGATGGCGGCGCGTCCGTGCCCGTCACCAAGCTCGAGCGCACGCTGATCGACATCACCGTGCGGCCAGCCTATGCAGGCGGCGTCTACCAGGTGCTCGAGGCCTATCGCCGCGCCAGGGAAAACGTCTCGGCCGCGACCATGCTGGCCACGCTCAAGAAGCTGGATTATGCCTACCCCTACCATCAGGCGGTTGGCTTCTACATGCAGCGCGCCGGTTATGCGGAGCCGCAGTACGAGCGCTTTCGCAATCTTGGTTTGCAGTTCGATTTCTATCTGGCGCACGACCTGCGCGAGTGCGAGTACGACAGTGCGTGGCGGCTACACTACCCCAAGGGCTTTTAGCTTCTCGATCTGCTCAAGCACAAAGTTAAAGTAGAAGTCGAAGTCTTCGACGTGGCCGGCGGCGGCCGTCGTCTCCACGTCGAGCCAGTCGGGACGGTGAAACTCCCGCGTGCTCTCGACCTGGCGCAGCAGCGCAAGCGGAACCCGCTTGGCATCGAAGATCAGGCGCAGCAGTTCCCGGTTGGCCTCGCTCGTCAGATCGATCTTGCGCTTGGTGACGGTCTTGTAGATGTCGAAGAAGTCGCGGGCGCGCGCGGCGGTCGGGGCCGAATCCGCGTAGGCAGGCATCTGTTGGCAGATGGCGCGCAGCTTCTCAACGACGATCATCTCCGGCGAGTAGACGTAGATCGCATAATCGTCCAGCTCGCGCTCTTCCCGGCCGGCGATGTACTCGTTCTTGCTCAGATCCACCTTGAAGACGCGCTTGTTGCCGGGGCCGGTCGTCATGGCTTCGATGGAGAGCTTGCCGGGCTTGGTGTGCAGCAGTTGCTCGTAGCGATCGCGGGCCATGAGCTTGAAGCTCAGCTCGTAGCCACCCCACCACGGTCGCCCCCATGTTGCAGAGAAAAACTTCTGATTGGCTGGTTGCTATGATATTTATGTGTAGCCATCGGTAGTGAACTACGGATCAATCATGAGAACGTCTTCTTTGGCGTTCAATTTAAACGGGGACTATTTATGATGTCATTGCCAAATGCTGTAATAGCAATATTCATGATTATTACACTAGGTGATATTTTTAGCCTGCGCGTTTGCGCTTCAGTGAAGTGTCTATGAATTCGATAAAGATTTTCAGACGTGGTGTTATATCCGGCCCTCTTGTTGTGGTGGCACTGTTTTATCTGGGGTTTACCCTCATGGCCGGTGCATCTGAACCGCCGCGTAGTGAGATTGAAGGCGCTATCAGCGGGTCCTCTGGCTGGGCGCATAGGGTTAATGTTACAGCATTTTTGCTGCAAACACCGAACGGCTATCCCGTGTTTAAGGCGGAATGCCAAACCCTTACGGATTCCGCAGGAAACTATAAATGTTCCTCGATTCCTTCTGGACACTACATCCTTCTCGCCTATCCAAGTCCAAGTTCTAAGAAACTCAGCGTTCCTCAAGGTGACAAGCCATCTCCGACCTTTTATCCAGGAACAACGGACATCGAAGATGCTGAATTAGTAAGAGCCAGGCCTAATACGCTCAATGTCTTCAATTTTTCTTTGCAGCAAAGACCTATTTACCCAATATCGGGAAGTATTGAAGGCAAGCCAAGTTCTGTTTCTCTTGATCTTTATCGCATTGACGCTGTTCGGGCATACAAACTAATTTCTGGAGAATTCGTCAGATATGACCCGGCGACAGGGAACTTTACCGTCAAGGGGGTTTCTAAGGGGCAATATCTTTTGGCAGGCAATTGCTATTTCAACCCAACATCGCATGAGAGCCTTCCTCTCGAAACGCTCAAAACGGGCTCCGTGGCGATTATTGTGGCTGGAGACAATGTGTCTAATGCTGTCTTAACACCGTCCCCCATAACAACAATCCATGGAGAGCTAGAAGTCGATGGGGCAATTCCTGGGCGCTCTTTCAGATTGGAATTGCAAAATGCCGAAGATGGTCGGTTAAAATACGAAATCACTGTCAGTCCAAACGGCACGTTTCGACTGAGTGGTGTCCTTCCTGGCAACTATCGGATCGCCAATATTGGCCTCGTGGGCGCATACGTGCAATTCGTGAAAATTGGCGACTTTGCTCCGACCGCAGGTCAATTTCTTATCCCGAGTAATTCTAATGTTCATATTGAGATGAGCATGACTTTACATGCAAAAACCATATCGGGTGCTGTATCTAATTGGACGCCTGGAATTTATCGTCCACATGTCCTTGCGAAAAATAAACTTACGGGGGATGTGCGCATAACAGAAACGGATCAAAACGGTCGCTTTTCGATGAGCAATCTTACTCCAGGTGAGTATGACCTTTACGCGTGGACAAGCCTCGATGGGATCGCATATCAGACCTCGTATGGACTAAAACAATACAAGAACAACAAGACGACTGTTTCGACAGATGATGTCCTTTCAATAGAAAAAGTTGAGGTTCCTTTAAGCAGTCCTCCTAGCTAAGGGAACAATATTTTATACCAATTTGTAAGTTGTGCAAGGATATTCTGACGTGGGCCCTATAGTTCGGACAGCTTTTAAGCCTTGGATAAAATTGGGCCGACGTTGGTAATTGCGCGTCATTTTAGCTTTACAGGGAAGGCACTATCATGCATGCGTATATAACACGCATGCATGATAGTGTTTGCGTTTTGTTTGGGACACTTGTCGAAGAAATAATGCAGGGGCTTGTAGTCCCTATTTCGTTGTCAACCGAGCTTCCAGTAATCCAGAAGAGAGCGGTCGCGTTGCTTCCAACGCAGTCAAGCGCCGCTGCAACGAAGGCAGTGCAGCTAACTGCTCTTCCAACTGTGCAATCTTTGCCTTTTGCTCTTCCAGAAGCTGGTGCTGCTTCTGCAGCTCGTTAAGCATCATGGGGGTTAGCTTCTGATATTGCACAGTCTGAATCTGTCCGTCCGTGTTTTTTACCACCAAGTCAGGATAGACCTTCGCGACCTCTTCGGCGATGAGGCCATACTCAATCGGTTCAGAACCATTCGCATAGGCTTGCTTGTAGTGATAAGTCACAGGGCGAAGCTGAAAGAGCCGGTCGCTGACGGTGCCCATTTCATGCACGTCCTTCTTGAAACGGATGGACGAGTTGACCGTACCCAGTTGACCGTCGCTGCCGATAACGACCTCTACGGCATCGCCAGAGCTGACGGTAGTTCCAAAGATTCCCGCTGCGTAGAAGCCATTCGCGCCATATCCGGAGGAGCCGCCGATGCGGATGACACCGTTGTCGCTAGACGAGCCCTGGCTGCCAATTGCGATGTTCGTGCTGCCGGTGGTGATGTTGAACCCGGCCCCGTATCCGATGCCGACGTTATCGGAGCCTGTCGTGACGGAGCGAAGTGCTTCAATGCCTACGGCCGTATTCCAATAGCCGCTGGTTTCGGAGTAAAGTGCCTGGTAGCCTGCGGCCGTATTGGCGACGCCAGTGGTGTTGGAGTAGAGCGCGTTTTGTCCTAAGGCCGCGTTACCGGTTCCAGTTGTGTTGCTGTGCATCGAGTAGTTCCCGAAGACCGCGTTGCTGCCTCCAGAATTGCTACCAAGCACGGAATAGCCAAGGCAGTCGTTACCGGCTGTGCTGCCTGAGCAATTGGTCCACTGTGCTTGAGCAGAAAGGCTGCCGAATGTAAGAATGCACGCTGCGAATGTCGCAAAAAAGATGTTTTTCATGGAAGCGTTTTCCTTTGCGCGGTTAATAAAACGAGTGGGTAGTGGTATTCCGTTGCGGAGGGGCCGGGAGGGGGATAACGTCGCAGCCAGAACGCCAGGAACATGATTGACGGGCTGATGAAACACTGCAAGGAGTCTTTCGCCGCCGATTCGAGGGATGTGTCTTGAGGAATGCCTGTAGATCTTTTGATCTAGGGAAATTGCCTCTAGCTCCTACAGTCCATAGGGAACCTAGCCACCCAAAACTAGAAGCTAGCTTCTGAGATCAATGATGCGCTGACTATGCAGCGTCACTCACTGCAATAAATGCCAGTTCGTGAAACCAGGTGCCGTGAATGAAGAAAGACTCGGACACATTATGTAATCCGTCGTCTGGTGCTACAAGTTACGAAGAGGCAATGATCTTTAGTAACCATTTTATGAGTGATAAAATATGCGGAGGTAACGCATGGTAATCTGCAGAGCCTTGGTTTGAGCGTATTTCGAAATCTAAAACTGTACGGCGCGCCTTATTGAGGTTTAGGAACTTGTTGAAAATGCCTGCAGACCTACGTCCGGCGAAAATCGCATCACGTCATAAATTCCTATAAACACCTTGTGAGGACTTTGTGATGGCCTGATTATCCTCAAATAGCCTAATTTCAAAAGTTTATATGTGCTAATATCCTTTATCAGATGTATAAAGGGGAAACGTGAAAAGCCGTCTCGACGTCTCCGAATATCCGCGTGCGTGGGCAGCATACAACTGGCGTTGGTATGCCTCATGGATGATTCCTTTGTCCCTGGTTGCTTGTTCTTTGGCCTGTGGGTTCCAGGGTTGGCTGATGATTGCGGCTTTTGTGGCCTATATGGTTTTTTACCTTCGCTTCGTCTACTGGCCATGCCCTCGATGCGGAAAGCCGTTTACGAAGGCTGATTGGCGCAGGATCGAACGTTCCAAACACTGTCTCAACTGTGGTCTGGAGCGAGGCTCGATTCCTACGGAGGGCAAGAATGTCCGAGCATGAAGGGGCGCTGCAAAAGAACAATGTAGAAAGCCAAGCTGCTCTCGTAACATTTTCACACCCACGACTCCCGGCCTTGGTTTCCCTCGCCGGTGATGATGTGGGCCAGCGTTTCCTCGAATTCTTCACTGCCCAGATCCGCAACCCGAACACGCGGAGGGCCTATGCGCGGGCGGCGGGCGACTTCCTGGCTTGGTGCGAGAGCGTCGGCCTGCGCGGGCTTGGCGAGATCCAGCCCACGCACGTAGCCGCATGGATCGAGATCGAGGGGCGCCGGCTTTCGGCGCCGAGCGTCAAGCAGAGCCTGGCCGCGCTGCGCCATCTCTTCGATTGGCTGGTCGTGGGCCAGGTCATGCCGACGAATCCGGCGGCTTCGGTGCGCGGGCCGCGCCACAGCGTGCGCGTCGGCAAAACGCCGGTCCTCGATGCCGACGAGGCGCGGCACCTTCTCGATTCCATCGACACCGCGACGCCGGTCGGTCTGCGTGACCGGGCACTGATCGCGCTCATGGTTTACAGCTTCGCGCGGATCGGCGCGGCGGTCGGCATGCGCGTCGAGGACGTCTTCACGCAGAATCGTCGGCTCTGGGTGCGGCTGCACGAGAAGGGCGGCAAGGATCACGCCATGCCCTGCCATCACAACCTCGAGCAGGCCCTCACTCAATATATGGAGGGCACCGGCATCGTGGCCGAGCCGCAGTCGTATCTGTTTCGGACCATCGGGCGCGGCACCGGGCAACTGACCGAAACGCCGCTGCCGCAGTCGAACGCCCATGCGATGATTCGCCGGCGCGCCGCCGCCGCCGGTATCGCAACGAAGATCGGTTGCCACAGCTTTCGCGCGACGGGGATCACGGCGTATCTGAAGAATGGCGGTACACTCGAGCGCGCCGCCGCCATGGCCAACCACGCCAGCACGCGCACCACGCAGCTCTACGACCGGCGCAATGACGAGATGAGCCTCGATGAGGTCGAGCGCATCGCCATCTGAAGGAGTATGGGCTTGTGGAATACGAGTCTGATTTTAATATCCATAGAAAACTGATTTTTGGGACGATTTACGCGGTAAACACCGAGGATATACATTCCGCACACCCTAACCTTCGGAACGCCAATTGGATTTTTCGAGGGGGTGGGCAGGAATAGCTAAAATGCAATTCACCCTATCCAAGTCCATGCGCCCGGTCGATTTAGATTTTGTACGACTGAAAATACAACGGGCTTAGTTCTGCCAGCGGGTGTCTTCATGTGTGTATTTCGTTTATGGAAAGGATTCGAACCATGGTGTTCAATAACAACAACGTGTCAAAGCTTCTCTTCTCTATGTTTTTATACCTATTGCCATTCGTCGTGGCAGTGGGCTTCCTCTTCTCTTGCGCCTTTCCGTGTGGGTTGATGGCCGAGATTCCATACCTTCAATCAAGGGAAATAAAAAAGGAACGGCAGGGCATGGATCTCTTCAAGCAAAAAAAATATGACGAGGCGAGACCTCTTTTGGAGCAAGCCTGTGCTGCTGGAGGTCCTATTTCTTGCTCAGCATTAGCCATGATCTACACTCAAGGCTTGGGGGGAATGCCTGCACACTCCTCAACCACGGGAAAACCGTTTTCTGATGCGGTTTCAATTTTCAAAGGTGGGTGTGAAAAGGGCCGATCTGAGGCATGTGGCCAACTCGGTTCCGCATATAACTCTGGAATCGGTGCGACAAAGGATCGGTCCATGTTCATCCTCTACACGTCGAAGGCGTGCTACCTAGGTGACGATTATTCCTGTCTCAACGTGGGGGCTGATTATGAGGTTCCGAAGGGAATGAAGCAAGGTCCGTCGCGAGTGTTTGAAGTATCTTCTCGCGGCTGTAAAGAAAAATCTGCCCTAGGATGCCGAGTTCTTGGTTCGCTCTATCACAGGGGGAGCGGCGTTGCGAGAGATGATTCTCGCGCAAAGGAGCTTTTCTCCAAGGCGTGCGAATTGGATCCTGGTTACAATTGCAGGGAACTCCAAGAGGAACTTAAAAGCATAAGCGACGGACAGTAGACTGACTCGTGGCCGGCTTCCCCAGATCTCGAATTTGGATCTGGGAGCCACAAAGACTTTGGCTTCAGGACGACTTCTGAAATCCATGCATTGCAGAGGCGCGCCGGTAGGCACTCTCGAGCACCACTCTCGCTAGCCGACCGGTGCGGTGCTGGCGCTCATCGCCGACTGGCGCGGCCAGGGCAAGATACTGCGCGCCATCGCCGAGGATCTCAATCGATTCCAGGTCCGTACCCCGCGCGGCAAGCAGTGGTTCGCCAGCTGCGTGCGCAAACAGCTTGAGCGGATGTAGGCTCTCTTTTTTTCTTTGTTGGTTCGGCGGTTATCCGAAAGATGACGGACCCACCTGTGTCTATGTTGGGTCTACTCGAACATGCTGGAGTAGAATCCTGTCCGCAAAAGGCTCCCTATATGTGCTTGTTTTCTGGGTAAATGCGTGCTAGATTTCATGAAAAGCTGTCTTAATGAAATCAGGATTTCATGAAAACAATCGTTATCACCTCGCAAAAAGGTGGAAGTGGAAAGACCATGCTGGCGGCGCATCTGGCGGTTGAGGCAGAGAGGTCCGGGGATGCTCCGGTCTGGCTGCTCGATACGGACAGACAGGGGACGCTCAGCCGATGGCATGAGCGGCGCGAGGCTGAGACTCCGCAGCTCGGGCAGGTGCCGTTTGCTCAGATCAAGTCCGGCCTGGCCGCGCTGGAGAAGAAGCACAACGCGGCATATTGCCTGATCGATACCGCGCCGACAATTTCAGACCAGACGGCCAACCTTGTTTCTCATGCTGATCTTGTCGTGATTCCTGTCCGGCCGTCCCCGTCGGATCTATGGGCCGTTGCGGAAACCGTCGAATTGGTTCGAGCGGCCGAAAAGCCCTTCATCTTCGTTCTCACCCAGGCCAAGCCACAGGCCAACATCACGGCGCAGGCGGTTGCCGCACTGTCTCAGCATGGACGAGTTTCGCAGGTCTTTATCGCGGACCGTGTGTCCTATGCCGCTGCCATGACGGGTGGAAACACTGCTCCTGAGCTGAACGCAAAGAGTCCGGCAGCGACCGAAATCGCGGCGCTATGGAAAGACTTGAAATCATGTTTTCATGAAAAAATGAAATTAGAAAGGAGAGTTGTCAATGGCTAAGGCGCAACCAATTGCCCTCGATAGTGCGGATCTCTCCCCTGCCAAGGCGCGCCTGCAGACGGCGACGCGGCAGCGAGGTGTAGTTCCATCGACCGATCTCGTCCCGCTCCAGTTTCGTATGTCCCCAGAATTTGTGAAGGCATTTAAGCAGGCTGCCCTTGATCGGGACATGAAACTAAATGAATTATTGAATTACTGCTTTCATGAAAGCATGAAAACAGCAAATCAATAATTAGATGAAAGTTATTGAAGGAGTTGAGCTTGAGCGGAAAAAGGAAAAGCGATCTTTTGCCTTTGTCGGAGTTCTTGCCGGGCTTTGAAGCCTTGGCTGAAGGGCTGTCCCCCGCGGCGCTCGATTTACCTACGGCACAAGGGAAGCACCATTTCACCCGAGCCAAGCAGGTGGATGCCTTGGCCGGTGTGGGCGAGGACTTTGCCCCGGACCTCGGTTTCATGGGGCGACTTCTGACGCTTTGCTCGTTGCCGCGCACCGATCCGGGGAACCGGCAGCAGTACAAGCGCCAGAACGGCCCCTACAAGCTCATCATGATTGCCGGCGGCGATAACAAGCTGCCTTTTGGCAATCTGCCGCGCTTGTTGTTGGCATGGGTTTGCACGGAGGCCATCAGAACGCAGGAACGCAAGCTGATACTCGGGCCTTCCCTGGCGTCCTTCATGCTCGATCTTGGAATCTACAGCGACAGTGGCGGCAGCCGGGGAGATCGGACGCGGCTCAGGAGCCAGATCGACAGACTTTTTAACTGCCACGTGGACATGATCTACGAGACAAGTCGGGGAAAAGTCTCGACCGGCGGACGGTTTGCGCCGAAGGCCGTGCTTTGGTGGGACTATCACCAGCCGGAGCAGAACACGCTTTGGAAGAGCTGGGTCGAGCTGGGTGAGGAGATGTTTGAGGAGATTCTGGCCCACCCCGTCCCCCTCGACATGCGGATATTGAAGGCCATGCGCCGATCATCCCTGGGGCTGGATCTCTACATGTGGCTTTCCTACAAGACCTTCACGCTGTACAACCAGGGCAAGAAGCCGGAACGTCTCTCCTGGGACCATCTCTACCTGCAGTTCGGAGTAGACCCGTCCAAGGCCAGCGACAAGTTTGTTGTTCGGGACTTCCGCAAGGACTTCTTGCGCGAGGTAAAGAAGCTCAAGCTCTGCTGGCCCGGCCTCAGCTATGCGACGCCGAAGGGCTGTTTTGAGATCCATCCATGCCCGCCCTCGGTGAATCCCAAGCAGATTCAGGCGTAGTTTTTTCACAACAGAGGGGGCAATTTTGGAAGTTTTGCACGCTGAAACACCCTCACTGGAGCCGATTTCGGCCAATTGCAGAGAATATGTTTAATATCAGCCATTTACAGACGCTGAAACACCCTCACTAAAAAGTTTTGCACGCTGAAACACCCTCACTACTTTCCGCTGAAACACCCTCACTAAAACATGTAATAGATACATGTATAAACATCTAGTTGCATTTTGCCGAATTGAGGAAAAGGTGTGCCCTTCGGGCAACCAGTTCGCTACCGCTCACCCCATCGGGAGGGCGTTGAGCGCCCCTCCCGAACCCTCCCAGCCCAAGAACAACTTTTCCATCTATACCGAGCTTGTAGGCCACTGCATATTCAGCCGCTAGGGCCTATCCTTGCCGCCGAAGCATCTTAGGGCACTCTATCCCTCCTTCTTGGGGACTTAATTCCCCTACGGGCCTTAAAAAGCGAAAAAGAGGTTATAAATCTGTGGCTCTTAGAGCTATACTTGTTCCCGATGCCTCTCTCTGCCAATTCGTTTCGCGTTTTCGCTTCCAAACCCTTCATGCGTTTTGCCAGGAGGTTTGGCATCGAGGACAAGGAGCTATGGGAAGCCGTCTCAGGAGAGTTTGACGCTGATCTAGGCGGCGGAGTCTTCAAATTCAGGTTGGCGAGAGAAGGCGAAGGAACAAGCGGTGGAGCGCGCGCTATTGTCGCGATGAAAATCGGCCTGCGCGTCGTCCTGATGTATGGCTTCGAGAAAAAAGACCTCGCCAACATCAAAAGCGATGAACTGAGAGCCTACCGCAAGGCGGCAAAGGTCTATCTCGGCTACAGCGAAGACCAGATGACGGCCATCGTGCGCGAAAAGGCGCTGCTAGAAATCCGTCAGCCTGTTCCAGGGAAGGGAGAACGACATGGCAAAAGCGTATAAGAGCGAAGCTCTCGCGGCGGTTCATGAGAGCATGGCGGACCTGCACAAGATCGGCATGCTCGACACAAAGACCATGCGAGAGTTCGATCAAACATGTTTGACCAAGGTTTTGGAGCTGTCGCCGACCGCCATCCGCCGCATCCGTACCAAAGCGGCGGTGAGCCAGGCGGTTTTTGCCGCGCATTTGAACGTGACGGTCGGCATCGTGAGCAAGTGGGAACGCGGTGAAAAGCAACCGCGCGGACCGGCGGCGAAGCTGCTCACTCTCGCTGCAAAACATGGATTGGAAACCATCGCCTGAGCGGAAACTCTTTTCCGCTCAGGCGCAAATCGAAATGCGCATGCTCGAAGCTGTCTCGCCTGAAGCAGAGGAAAAGCGTCGCATGATTCTGCGTAAATTTAGCCAAAACACGCCCTAAGTGGCAAACGTATAGAGAAGATTCTGCGTTTTTACGCAGAATCATGCGGCGGTACAGAAGATTGGCATTCGTGTTTTTGGGGTATGGCAACGATTCGATACGAAATGGGCCATATCGCGTATGGCCACAATTCCTACATTTCGGCCACAGCTTACAGTGTTCCGTAAGTCTTTCATTATCAGCAATGCCGCATCCTGGTTTGTGTAGGGCTTTTGGCCATGCTCCTCAACCTGTCCGTTTGTTGCTGACGACATGCTGAGGCACATATGAGGTCGCAAAACCTTGATTTTGCATTGGTTAGATAACGACCCGAATCAAATGGCCCGATTTCTCTCGAATCGTTGCCATACCCCAAGGCTGCTCCAGGTACCTACTTGCTTCAGGGATGGAATACTGAGCTCTGACACGGTTCTGACACGATCCTGACATGGTTCTGACACAATCGACAAAAAGAGACTGTAGAGAGAGCGATAAAGAAGCGTAGAGGAACATAAAGGAGCGGTGCTCCTAACCGATTTTTGTTTTTTAAGTGTAAAAGATACAACAAGATACCCGGTGTCAAAAATAATCCAAAGCGGTGCTAAGTCGCACCGGATATTTTGGGCGCTGTGCGATCCTCTGTAGAGGTCAGGAGGGCGATGAGTTGAGTTTGGTCATAGACATTAACGAAATCATCAATGCGCTTCCTGCAGAACGCCGTCGTGAGATCGAGAAAAAAGCCAATCTCTTGATCGCGGAAGAGATTGCGAACCACGGAACAGTGGGGATAAAGGAAGAGGTTTTAGTCGATAGTCTTAGTAACGTAAGTGTGAATTCATTTTCTCAACTTTAACGTGTAAGGGACGCATTCGGAGGGCAGAGGCAGGCAGAAGCTCCGAAGCGACCGGCTACCTATGGCAAACAAAGAGGATGAAATTGTCAATTTTTGATTGGGTCACAGTCGTTTCAGGTGTTATTTCTGCAGCTTTATGGTTTGCATCAGCTTGTGTGCGACGCCCGCATGGCTTTGATACGGATCAAGGTCAGAAAAAGGCGGACAAGTGGTCCGCTATACTCAATGCTTCGGCGGCTCTTTTCTCAGCTATTAGCGTTATAACTCCAATTATTTCTAGGCTATGTTGCCACTAATAATTTCAAAATGAACGACCTCACTGCAGGCAGTGAGTATCCCTAACCCGAATGCCGAGGAATAGAATCGGCTCCGAGGATCGCCCGATTGAAGAGGTGTTTCAATGCATCCAAATCGTATTGAAGGCATAAATTTCCATCAGTGTAGGTATATATACCTACACTGATGGTGTATTACATTAAGGAAACCAGATGCAAAGTATTCATTTTAATAGATATAGTTATTTATTGATTCTAGATATCTAGTAGGTATATATACCTACTAGACGAAATAATGGTTCGCACGCGTCCCACTACCGCTCACCTTGCTCGCCCGAAGATCCTCCGCTTCTTCGAGCAACAGCCCAAGCGCGTCTATTTGGTAAGCGAGCTGGCTGCGATTTTCCGTGACCAGCGCGAAAAATGGAACTTGGCCATGAGCACGACAGCGGACGACTTCCTCAAGTTCTTGCTGAAGGAATCTCCACTGCGCCACATCATCATCGAACCGCAGAACCACCCCGACGCGCGCAGCGAAACCCGCTATGCCTGGGGCGAGGTCTCTCCGTTCTTGGTGGGAGCATCTTTGCGTCGTGGAGGCTATTTTTCGCATGGCAGCGCGGTCTTTTTGCATGGGTTGACCGACCAGCTTCCCAATCTGATCTACGTCAACAAAGAGCAGAGCGTTAAGCCCGCAGGGGAGAAACACGAGCTGCAACAGGCGGCCATCGACCGAGCCTTTCGGAATCGGCAGCGCCGGTCGCTCTTCGAGTTTGCCTACGAAGGCGGTCGCTTTTTGGTTTTGAGCGGCAAGAACACCGGCCGGCTTGAGGTGGGCACCGTGGCGCTCGATGGCGGCGCGTCCGTGCCCGTCACCAAGCTCGAGCGCACGCTGATCGACATCACCGTGCGGCCAGCCTATGCAGGCGGCGTCTACCAGGTGCTCGAGGCCTATCGCCGCGCCAGGGAAAACGTCTCGGCCGCGACCATGCTGGCCACGCTCAAGAAGCTGGATTATGCCTACCCCTACCATCAGGCGGTTGGCTTCTACATGCAGCGCGCCGGTTATGCGGAGCCGCAGTACGAGCGCTTTCGCAATCTTGGTTTGCAGTTCGATTTCTATCTGGCGCACGACCTGCGCGAGTGCGAGTACGACAGTGCGTGGCGGCTACACTACCCCAAGGGCTTTTAGCTTCTCGATCTGCTCAAGCACAAAGTTAAAGTAGAAGTCGAAGTCTTCGACGTGGCCGGCGGCGGCCGTCGTC
>WSSedL1CaDRAFT_10000596_pt1 | contig 24816 bp, 14 predicted proteins | sample WetSurSL1Cattail_FD_9464 | JGI IMG/M metagenome (IMG submission 9464)
CNNNTCTCTNCTTNAAGTGTTATATATCTCATAATGAGATAAATATACGATTTTTATTATGTAGAAACAAATAAATACGACATTATTTTATTCTTACTACTTAAATAGTATAAAACCAATCTTTGTTTTGTCTTTATCGCTCTGTTTTGCTACATTTTCTTTAGATTTAAAAAAAGAGAAAAGGTTTAAGAAATTACTCAAACCTTTTCTCTTTTTTGGTTTCCTTCCTGCCCAATATAGAATCCTTATGATTAATAGACTTATAAATAAAGCAAATATTTTTTAGCTAATTAAAGATAAGTAATAAAAACGATTTTTATATTTTGACAGGACATTCGCCTTTAAAACTTTAGACTTACTTAATTGAGTTTTTCAATAAGTTCTTTCTGAATTGGCATTGGCGACTAGGGAAGTACTGCTGTCTTCAAGAATTAAATTTTAAAGGTTATAGAAGCTTTAATAGTTCTTGGTGTTTGAGGATTTAGGTAATCCCCCCAATAGATTTTATCACTAAGATTATCTGCTTTTATAGCAATTCTGTATTTTGATTGTTCATAAAATAAAGATGCATTTAAGGTGTGAACACTTGAAATTGTTACTAAATTCTCGGAAGTCAAAAAACTATTACCTCTATAATTTCCGCCAAATCCAAGTCCGATACCTTTTATATTTCCTTGTTTTAGGGTATAGCTTACCCAATAATTCAAAGTATTTTTGGGTGCATAAGCAACCTGTTTTCCAGCATCGGTTCCATTTAGAAATTTAGCATCAAGATTAGCATATCCTAGCATAATATCAAGTCCTGAAATAGGTGTAGCAAATAATTCAAGTTCAAAACCTTTATTCTCTTGAGTTCCATCTTGTAAACTAAATAATTGATTGTCTGGGTCAGTTCTCAATTTATTATCTACTTTAATGTTAAAATAGCTTGCCATCAAAGTTAGGCGATCACTAAATAGATTTGATTTAAAACCAAGTTCCCATTGTGTAGCTTTTTCAGGTGAAGCTTTTTCTAGAATACCACTTCCTGTGCCATCATTTTTTCTGTAGCTGTTTAGGTTTTGTGTTCCACCCATATAATTTCCAAATAAGGAAAGCTGTTTTGTTAATAGTTCATAAACTAATCCTAGTTTAGGAGTCCAAGCTCCCTGATTATAGTTGGCATCTGAATTATCAGTGTTTGCTAAGGTATCGCTTGGAGATTTATCTTTTAGGTATTCGTATCGTAAACTGGTCATTAAATGTAAGCGATCTGTTATATCTAGAACATTAGAAGCGTAAATACTATAACGATCATTTACATTAGCGCCTGTCCAAGTAGTTCCAGTTGAAATCTTTGCGTCAAATTTTTGTTTAGAGAGATAAGGGGCAACATTGTTGTAATTGAAAGAGTCATAGTTATTAAAATTACTTCCAACATATATTTCATCATCTCTTAAAAAATCTAGTCCTACGAGTAGTCGGTTGCGTAGTTTGTTTATTTTGAAATCACCATTAAAATATTGTTGAATGCTTGTGAAATCTATATCATAGCGACCAGTAGCTATTGATCGGTTAACTATATCTCCATTTATAGAAGCACTCACATAATTATGATCATATAAACTATAGGAATGACCATAAGATGTTGTAGAAGTCCAATTATTATTAATCTGATAAATGGCATCAACAGAAAAAATAGTTGATTTTTTATCATACATAATTTCATTGCTGGTAAAAGATAAATTATGAATTTTATTTAATTCATCTATATTCGTAATTCCAGTTGCGTTAAGATATGGCATTTCTGTTCCTTTAATGCTAAAAATATCGGCTTCAACTATAAATTTTAAACGGCGATTAGCCTTGTAGGTAAAAGCAGGAGCTACAAAATAACTTTGAGCCCATCCATAGTCTTGAAAACTTTTTTCTTTTCTGTATGCTGTGTTTACGCGAGCAAATAGGGTTGAATCTTTGCTAAGAGGACTGTTTATATCGGCTGTTAAACGGTTATACGCATTGTTCCCAGAGATAAGGCTAAGATTTCCTCCAAAAGTCTCATAAGGTTTTTTGGTAATTCGATTGACTACACCTCCATAACTAGTGCGTCCGTGTCCTCCAAATAATGTTCCTGAAGGGCCTTTAATTACTTCGATGCTTTCAATGTTTGCCATATCATTTTCGGTCCAATTGCCTAACATTTTTCCATTTCTAAAGAATGCTTGTTCAGCAAATCCTCTAAGATACGATCCTGATCTTACTCCTGCCTGCGATCCTCCAGAGACTACCCCAGAAGCACTTTTTAAAGCATCATCAAAATTTGTAAGCACTTGTTGTTCAATGATTTTTGAATTCACAACAGAATATACTTGCGGATTCTCTAAATTCTTGAGTGGCATCCGAGCGATAAAGATGCTTTCTTTAGAGGATATTTTCTTTTTGTTATTGGTTATTACTACTTCTTGCAATTCTTTGTTAGAGACTTTTAGTTTTAGGTCAAGAGTAGTTGTTTCATTTTCTCTAACGGTTACTTCTTTTTCTACAGTTTCGTAGCCAGTTAGCGAAACTTGTAAAATATATACACTTGGTTTTATTCTGTTAAATTCAAAAGATCCATTTTCATTAGAAACGGTACCATATTTTGAGTTTTTAAGAATGATGTTTACACCAACGGCTAATTCTCCATCAGATGTGGTTACTTTTCCTTTTATTTTTCCAAAATTTTGTTGACTAAATGCTGTAAATCCAATAAAGAGCATTGTAAGAAGTAAAAGAATTTTCGGTTTCATTTTGATTAAGTTTTTTATTGTTTTATAGTTAATTAATTAAAAAATAAGTTTTGAATCGCTGCAATTCGGAATGCGATTTGGAGAAATCTAAAAACCATTTCCCTAGTTTTTTAATCTCGCTAGGGGTTAATATATGAATGGCTTTTTGTAGCTCTTTTGAAAAAAGTAAGGGGTCAAAGCTCACTTTTTCTAATATTAAAATAGTATAGTCTAACATAGTGATACTGATTTAAGATTAATAAATATGGGGTGTTCTTAATGAACATTCTAATTTTTTAAATTCGATACGTAAAGGCTAATGTTGCTACACGACTATCGAGATTGTATCTTCTATCAATACTGGTTTGCCCGATAATCGAATTGATATTGTAGTTTTTGGTTTTGAAAATATCAGTGATATTGAATTTAATACTGCCTTTTTTAGCTAAAATTTGTTTTGATATTCCAATACTAAAATCTAAGAAATCTTCTCTGATATAAATTCCCAAATTCGATTTGGATTGGTACTGTCCATTGGCTTCCGCCTTCCAATTTTCACTTATAACAAATGAGTTTTGAACATTCAAATTGTAAGTTAGTATTGGTTCTATTGTATCAGTATTGACCGTATTTCCCATAAATCTATTTTCGAAAATATTGAATAATGTATTTACGGACCACCAAGTGTTAATTTTGCTTGTATTGGTAACATTAATCCCATAATTATAGGATTTGTCTATGTTTACTTGCGTAGTTACAGTGGTATTGTCATCTGGATTATACAGATACACTTCGGTAAATACGTCTTTGGTTTGGTTAAAATAGAACGAAGCCATAAGAAGATTTTTCCAGCTGTAGCCAATTTCAGCTGCATCTGCGATTTCAGGAACTAAATTTGGATTTCCTTGGTAATAATTGAAGGAATCATTATAAAATCGAAACGGATTTAAATCATATTGACTCGGTCTATTAATTCTTTTGCTGTAAGAAACATGAAAAGAATGATTGTCATTCATTTCGTATTTCATAGAAACGCTAGGAAACCATTTTAAATAATCGTCTTTGTGGTTTTCATTTAATGTTTTTTGTAGAATATCAATTGCCGTATATTCAGTTCTTAAACCAGCTTGAATATTGTATTTTCCTGTATGATATTTATAGTTGGCATAAGCAGCATAAATTTGTTCTTTGTACACAAAATGATTGGTGGAATTTGCGTCAATTAGCCATTGATTGTCCTCATAAAATTCATAAACTGATGGATTATCATTGTTTTTTACACTGGTTTTGAATCCCCATTCTAGATTTTGTTTTTCTTTCAATGGATTGGTAAAGTCAATTTTCGCTGTAAAAACTTCCAACTTTGAAGGCACTAAACCTCTTCTGTCATTACTAATAATTGTCGAATTGGAATTTTGATCTTCAGCACGCTGAAACTGATTGGATTTGAATTTTGAAGTTTCGTACTCCAAATCAAACGACATATTTCTCCCTTCGGTATTGAACTTGTGAACTCCTGATAAAGCATAGGTGTAATCATTCCATTTCTCTTTGCTGTAATTGTAAGTTGCAGCATCAAATTGGATTTGATTAAAAGCATTCAAAAGTGTATTTTGACCATTGGCTTTATTTTCATAACGTCCAATTTTAGTATCAACAGATAGTTCTAAATTGGTTTTAGCAGAAACTTCATATTGAGTTCCAATTTTAAAATTGTTAGAAGTAAGCGGTTCATCCGTAATTGAATATTGATGATTTTTGGTTGCAATTTCCTGTCTGGAAGCATCGGTATATTGATTTTGATCGAAAGTTTTACGTTCTTCTTCACCTCTGAAAGTGTAGCTATAATTCCCATAAAATCCGAATTTATTCTTATTATAACTCAGGTTTAATCCCGAATTAGTTCTGTTTTTTCTACCCAATCCATAGTTGGAAAATGCAGTCCCTTTTATTCCAGAAGCTCGTGATTTTTTCATTACAATATTGATAATTCCAGCTTTTCCAGCGGCATCATATATTGAAGAAGGATTGGTTATCACTTCAATTTGTTTGATATTAGATGAGGTAGTCGATTTTAAATAATTAGCCAATTCTTTTTGAGAAAGCTGTGTGAGTTTTCCATCAATCATCACGCTAACTCCTTGTTGTCCTCTCACTGATAAATCACCATCCTGAGAAACAACTACTCCTGGCGCACGAGCTAAAACGTCTAATGCGGTTCCACACTCCGATACAATACTATTTTCGACATTAAAAATCATTCGATCTGATTTTTGAACATAAATATCTTTCTTTTTTGTAATGATAATTTCATCTAAATCATTGATATACGTTTTAACAATACTGTCTTTTTTCTTGTCCTCTTGCGAATAAACATCAATAGAAAAAGTGAGAACAAGAGAGATAATTATTTTTTTCATGGGAGCTTTTTTAGGGATTAATTTTCTTTAGTTCGCTTTTTTTCAATTTCTCAAGTTTGAATTAGGCTAACGTAAATGAGTTTTAGTTTGCAAATATATATCTATTTAAATCAAGTCTAAATAAAAATAATTGTTAATTTTTAACAAAAATATCGAATCTGTTTGTAATCAGCTATTTGGTTTTGATGTGTTTTATTTTCTGTCTAATAGAAAATAATCGAGGGAGTAGAATATTTTGTAATTTCTTTTTTTTGATCGTGTGTTAAAATTTTAAGCACAATCTGTTGATTATTAGGTGCTTGTTATTTTGTGGTTAATTTTATTTAGAATAATTTAAAATAGTGTTGTTTAGATTGTTTTTAAATAATACTTTTGTGCCAAATTTAATGAGAACCAATTTTAAGATAATGCGTGCAAAAAGTATAATAGTTTTAACAATGTTGTTTTTAACAATTACAAACATTTATTGTCAAACAACTAAAGTAAAAATATCAGGAATTATAGTAACCAATAATGGAAAACCAGCCGAAGGTGTTTCAGTAGCATTAAAAGGAACTGCTTATGCCACATTAACAAACGAAAAAGGAGAATATGTAATCAAGGCTCAACCGGGAAACTATGTTTTAGCTGTTAGTTATGTGGGTTTTAAATCCAAACAAACTAAAATAACTTTAGGAGAGTCTAATAAAATAGTTTCAAATATAACTCTCGAAGAAGATACAGCTGCACTAGATGAAGTTCAAGTAGCTGGGAAATCAAAAGTACAACGGGTTCGGCAACAGGCTTATAATGTAGCGGCAATTGATTTAAAAAGAACTTATAATACATCTGCCGATTTAAATCAAGTATTGAGTACAACCACAGGTGTTCGTGTTAGAGAAACAGGAGGAATGGGTTCTGATTTTAAGTTTTCATTGAATGGTTTTTCAGGAAATCAGGTTAAGTTTTTTATGGATGGAATTCCAATTGACAGTTACGGATCATCCTTCACGCTGAATAATATTCCGGTAAATTTAGCAGAGCGGATAGAAGTGTATAAGGGTGTTGTTCCTGTTGAATTAGGTAGCGATGCTTTGGGTGGAGCAGTAAATATTATTACAAACCAGTCTGTAAAAAGATACATTGATGCTTCTTATAGTTTTGGTTCATTCAATACGCACAAAGTGGCTATAAACACTCGGTTTTCAGGCAAAAATGGATTAGTTGCTAATATCAATGCTTTTGCAAATTATACTGATAATAGTTATAAGGTAGAAGGTACTACATCTAATTCAGATGGAACTTTTAATCCTTCACAGAACTATAAACATTTTCATGACGGTTACAAATCTGGCGCTATTATGGCTGAGGTGGGTGTGAAAGGAAAGAAATATGCAGATTATTTGTTGTTTGGGATGATGGCATCAGCAAATAATAAACAAATACAGACAGGAACAACTATGGAAAGAGTTGTTGGTCTTGCTTTTAATGATAGTAAAGCCTTCGTTCCGTCCATAAAATATAAAAAGGACAGTCTTTTTACTAAAAATTTGTCTGTAAATTTTATCGCTTCTTACAATGTTGTAAAAAGCCGAGCCGTAGATACTTCTTCTTATAGATACAGTTGGGATGGAAGCCGATATTGGAGTAGAGTAAACAATAGTGGAGGAGAACTAAACAACGAAAAAACAATTTATGTTTATGATGATAATTCTTTTCAAGCCAATACCAATTTTAAATATGACCTGAATGAAAAGCAGTATTTTGCTTTAAATTATTCGGTTAATAATTTGAAACGAAAAGAAGATGATGAATATAAAACCATTATCAAGCCTGGTTCTCCTACTCTAAATAAAAATATTTTAGGGCTTTCTTATAATCTTGCTGCATTCGACAGAAAATTATCTGTAATAGCATTTGTGAAAAAATATTTTTTGAATACCAGCATGAACGTATCTGAATATGTTAACAGTCAATATGTTTTCAATACTTTAAATAGTTCTTTTGATGATATTGGTTATGGAACAGCATTAGCGTATTTTATTACTAGTGAAGTACAGTTTAAAACCTCTTTTGAACATGCATATCGTTTACCAACTGCAGATGAAATGCTGGGTGATGGTTTGCTTGTTAGGCCAACACCAACTTTAAAACCAGAATCGAGTGATAATTTGAATGCTGGATTTAATTATAAAAAATTCTTAACTAATCATTCTTTTGAGTTTCAAGGAAACTTCATTTATAGAAATGCAAAAGATTTTATTCGAATTGCAACTCAGGGAGTACAGTCTGCTTATGAGAATGAGTATAATGTACGAGTTACTGGTTTTGATGCTTCAGTGCATTATGCGTTTAAAAATTGGCTGACATTTGAAGTAAACGCCACACAGCAAAAAACAATTGACACCAACAAATTTGATCCGCCGGGATCGAATATTCCAAACGCTGATAACGGTTCTCAATTAGCAAACGTACCTATTTTTTATGCTAATGCGAGTATTGGATTTAATTTCAGAAAAATAAGAACAGCTGATGATAATCTATCGATTAATTTATTTACAAATTATGTAGATGAATACTATTTAGTATCCACAAAAAATGGATCCCCAGATAGCAGAAAAACAATACCAGAACAACTCACACAAAACGTTTCTGCTGCTTATGTTTTTGGAAAAGGAAAATACAATATAGGTTTAGAATGTAATAATGTAGCAGATACAAAGGTGTATGACTATTTTAAAGTACAAAAACCAGGAAGGTCTTTTGCAATCAAATTCAGATATTTTTTAACTAATTAAATAATTTTAAATTGAATACAATGATAACAGGAATTAAAAAAATTTCAGCTTTAATAGTATTATCAGCAATACTTTTTTCATGTAGTAATGATAGCGATAATTCAGAAAAACAAGGTCCAGTTGATGAGGCATATTTACTCTCTTATCAGACAACAGATTTTAATACCTATGTGTGGCAATTTTCGTCTACAGATCAACTTATGAATGGAACCATCAATATGGTAGGGAAGGGAATGGAGCAAGCAGGAGCATTAGTTCCTATAGCCAATACATTTTTTGCTCTTACAGGAAATGCTGAAGGATCTGTTGGTTATTTTCTTAATTCAGATGGTTATATAGCAAAAACCAATCATGTGGCTACTGGAGATACTTATGCTTATGGTGCTACTGATGATGGTAAATTAGTTATGATTAATTCTCCTTGGGATGCTAGTTCAACTCAAAATGAATTGATGATTTATGATCCAGCTACAGTTACTATTACAAAACGAGTATATGATGATTTTGTAATCTCTAATGGAAATTTTTTATGGCCTACAAGTGTTAATGTATCTGGAAACAGACTTTTTGTATCCACATTTGAGCGTAATGCTGCTTGGAAACTTTTCCAAGAAAAAGCAGTTGTAAAAGTTTACGACTATCCATCATTAGCTTATGTTAAAACGATTGAAGATTCACGTACAACAGCTATTGGTCAATACTATACAAATACTGGTATGGTACAAACAGAGTCAGGAGATATTTATACATTTTCATCTAATTCTGTTTTATGTGGATATACACCAACAGCTTCTCATTCAGGGATTCTTAGAATTAAAAAAGGGCAATCAGAATTTGATGCTGATTACTTTTTTGATATTGAAACAAGTAGTCTAAACGGGAAAGTGCTATCAGCTTATCCAGCTGGAGGAGAAAAAGTTTTGGTCAATTATATTCCCGCAAGCATTGATGCAGAACAACCTAATTGGGGATTCTTAAATTATAAATCATTTAAATTGAAATGTGCCATTATAGATCTTAGTACTAAAGCAATTACCGATGTAACAGGATTACCAGATCACGCTGGAGATAGTTATTTTGGTTTTGGAAGTGTTTTGGTAGATAATGGAAAACTTTATAAAAGTTTTGTAACTAATACAGAAGGTCGTGTATATCAAATTGATATTGCAACTGGTGTTGCAAAATCGGGAGCATTAATTACTGGAGGAGTAGATTTGCCAGCAATGACAAAATTGACTAAAAAACAATAAAACGGCATTAATTTTCTAAAATTAAACCATATAATCATTGTTTAACAGCTTTGATTATATGGTTTTTTAATGAAAGCAATAAGATACACTCATGAATATCATTAAAAATCAATCGCCAAAACCAAATACTAAGCGCAAATCCCGTTTTAGTAAAATCAATGCGTGGTTGCATTTATGGCTAGGAATTGCTTCAGGAATAATTGTTGTTATCATGGGAATTACAGGATGTATATTGGTTTTTGAACAAGAAATTAAAAGCTTGACTTCGCCTTATTTAAATGTTGAGGTTCAAAGTCCAGAAAAGTTATTGCCGCCTTCTCAAATTTATGCCGCTGTTCAAAAGGCACTTCCCAATAAAGAAATTCATGGTGTATGGTATAATGGTTTAGGTAAATCAGTTAAAGTCGATATCCAATCGGATTCGTTGATTTATGTCAATCCATATAACGGTAAAATTACTGGGATGGTAGATCATGAAGATTTTTTCCATATTATGGATGAAGGACATCGCAATCTTTGGCTAAAGCGAGAAGTAGGATCTCAAATAACTGCTTGGGCAACCATTATTTTCTTCTTTTTACTCATTAGCGGATTTATTCTTTGGTTTCCAAAAAAATGGAATAAAACAACTTTTAACAGTAGTTTTAAAATAAAATGGAAAGCGAGATTCAAGCGTTTGAATTATGATTTGCACAATGTAATGGGGTTTTATGTTATTATTTTGGCAATGCTTATTTCCTTTACAGGATTAATAATGAGTTTTCATTGGGTAAGAGAAAGCACCTATTGGATAAGTGGTGGCTGGGCAGATGAGAAAGATAAAAAAGAGCAAGTTGCAGTTAAAAAAGATACACTATCTAATCAGAAATTAGATAAACTACTAGCAGCCGATTTTATCTGGAAAAAAGTGAGAACTGAAATTGCTCAGGAAAATAAAGAAGCTGTAATCATTGACTTTCCAGACAAACCTGAAGATGATATTTATGCTTGCACTGATATGAATAATGGAGTTTGGACAGATTTATATTTTGATTCAGCTACTTTAGAATTACTTCCAAAATCGCAAAAACAGGTAAGTAATGAGCAATTTTCGAAATGGTTGATGCGATCTAATTTTAGCCTCCATGTAGGAGCAATAGGAGGATTGTCAACTAAAATCATTTATTTCATAGCAAGTCTCATTTGTGCTAGTTTGCCTGTTACAGGTTTTATTATTTGGTACAATAGAAAATGGGGAAAGAAAAAGTACAATTAGTTATATTTTAAAAAGTCCATTCATTCAATCAAGAATAAATGGACTTTTTAAATTTTTACAGTAAAGTTTATTTTGAAGGTACTAAAATGATATTCGGTTTCGGAGCGGGTTTCATTCCTGTTCCCATATAAAAACTAGTGTGTGGTGGCTGATTGTAACCTATATTTTGCCAAGCAATGGCTAAACGATATTGCGAATCATGCATTAAAGTATATTGTCTAATTGCTGTTGGAATAGTAGTAGAATAAATTCTTAATTCGCTATTGTCATTGCTTCTCAAAATTAATTCTTCTCTCCAATCGCCTAAAATATCGGCGGATAGAGCAGGAGTTGATTTGGTTCCATTATTAGAAACGGCACCTTCAGCAGTAAAAATTCTGCCTTTTCCATATTTATCAATGTAATTTGAATTTAGAATTTCTCTCGAAGCATCTCCATCCCAATAAATTAAGAAGTTAGTCGATTTTGGAGCTTCACCAATTTTATTTCCTTTAATATCATATAATCCATTAGAACCTGACCACCACATTTGGGCACCAACTCTAGTAGGATCAATGTTGTCAGCAACACCTCTTCCTACATCTTCATCATCCATAGCTGTAAATAAAACTTTTCCATCCGCAGCCGAAAATAAAGTTACTCCATGACCTTTAGTACCTTCTTCGATTTCGTGTACTCCAAAAACTTCCTGACCAGGGATTTCGGGATCTAAATCGCTTACATGTAATGCATCACCATGTCTAAATCCAGTGGTGTATAAACCTTTTCCATTGTCATCAACTACCATGGAACCAAAAATGATTTCGTCTTTTCCATCGTTATCCACATCGGCAACAGAAAGTCCGTGATTTCCCATTCCAGAAAAAGGATTGCTGCCATCTTTGGTATCAAAAACCCATCTTGAAGTCAGTTTTTTATCTTTAAAATCCCATGCAGCCATAACAATTCGACCGTAATAACCGCGACACATCACTACACTTGGATGAACTCCATCTAAATAAGCAATACAAGCCGTAAAACGATCGACTCTGTTTCCAGTATTGTCATTTTTTCCATTTCCGCCTTTTCCGCCCCATTTTCCAATATTTCCTCTTTCGGGAATGTAAGGAACTGTAGTAACTAATTTTCCAGTTTTTCCATCAAAAACAGATAGGTATTCGGGACCTTGAAGGATTTTTCCAAAAGTAGGTGATTTTGGATTCAAATCTCTCCAGTCTTTTGTAACATCTCCTACCACATTATTAGCGCTATCAGTCGTTCCATCGGCAGTTTTGCAAATTAATTCGGCTATGCCATCTCCGTCCAAATCATAGACCATAAATTGGGTGTAATGGGCGCCTTCGCGAATGTTTTTACCGAGATTTATTTCCCATAAAAATTTTCCATCTAGAGTATAAGCTTGAAAAATTGGAGGGTTACTTAAACCTTTAAAAGAATTGTCTTTTCCTTGGCTAGCCATATGAACAACCAATTCATAACGGCCGTCACCGTTTAAATCGCCTACCGAAAGATCGTTAGGAGTGTAGCCTTCGATTGTTTTTAGAGGAATGGATAAATAATTTTTATCGGGACTATTGGCTACAATTGTAAAACTGCCTTTGGCTTCTTTTTCAACTCCTTCTAAAACTGTTTTTACAAACCAAGTATTGTTTTCTGTTGGATTCGCTTTATCGTCAATAAGATTGGTTGCTCCCGTAATGGGTTTGTCGTTTATACGAATTGCTACTTTTGTGCCGCTTTTTCGATATAAGTTAAACGCTAGATTATCAGCATCTGTTCCTAAAACACGCCATCCGATATAAAAATGACCGTTCTCTTTTACAGCAATTAGTCCTCTATCAAGTGATTCCATTTGTCTTTGACTAAATAAAGATAAAGACAGATGGAAAGCCAGTAGTGCTATGATGGATTTTTTCATTTTTGGTTGTTAAATGGGTTGATTGTAATTGGTTAATAGGATTTGCCACAAATCCTCTGTTAGATAAACTTTAAGGTTTAAATTACTTTTTTTAAAACATCTTTTCAAGTCCTTCCCAGCGCACCTTCCATGTTCCATCTTTAGGGAAACCTGGATTTTTTTCGTTAGTGCCATCCCAGCCTGCACACATCATGGCTACGGCAGTAAGCAAACCTCCATTTCCGGGTAAGTAAATTGGCAAACGGCCTTCTTGGTAATTGTGTCCGTTAATCAAATAAGTATTTTTTTGAACATCCATAAATAAGGCGTCAATAGCTTTGTCAGGCATGCCTAAACGAGCAGCAGTCATCGCTGTCATAGGGAAATCCCAACCCCAAGTTTCGTTCCAAGACCAAGTTTTCCAAATTAAATCAAAAGTGTTTTTCATGATTTTTTTGTCCAATAAAGTCGTTTCTGGTAACATTCCGAAAGTCCCAAAAACAGAGGGATGGTCGGTTTTGTATTCTGGATTGGTATAAGAATCTGTAGCACTTTCGGTAGCTAAATACACATTGTCCTGAACAGGCAATTTCGAAAGTTGAGTTACAACATCCTTCCATTTAGCAACTTCGGGTTCACCCAAACGTTTTTTCCATTCTAAAGCAGTGTTTAAAGCCCAGTTCCAATACGCTAATTCGTAGGTTGGGTTAAAAGTTTCAGATGCTTTGAAACGCTCTTGTGCCGGAATAACTCCTGGTCCTAGAATGTATCGTTTTTTTGCTTGGTCATAATACGCAAAAGAAGCCATAAAATCGGCAGTAGCAAACACACGTTTTTTGTATAATTCTAAAGTAGCTTTATACTTGTGGTTGCGATACATTAATTCGGCATAAGTAATAAAATGCGGCTGTTGCCAAATCAATAAGGCTCCAATAGACGAAGGTGCTTCGTTACCATCTGGATCGGTCATTTTTTGCCATCTTACGCCATCAAAACCTTGTCTCTCGGCAATTTTTTTAGCATTGTCATAGACTTTGTTGTACCAAGGCAAACTTTTTTCTAACAAACCTGCTCTTCCCCATAATGGAAAATGAACCCCATGCCACCAGTGCATTTCTAAGTGTGGTTTTCCGTACCAGCTGTTGTAAGTCAGTCCCGTTTCTTGTGGAGGTTCAGTTCCTGTACATTGTAGTTTGGTTAAATATTGTGATAAAACTACTCTGCGTTCTAATTCGAATGCTCGAGCATCAGTACATTGTGAAAAATCTACTGCACCACCGCTTTTCCAGAACTTTCCCCATCCAGAAGTGCTGCTAGATTGTACCGCTGAAACATCAGGAATACTTAATTTACCTTTCTGAGCAGGTGCAAATTCACAACTGAATTCAAATTGATTGTTTTTAGAAGGAGTCAACAGGTAATAATGTGCTTCTTTTTGAGCAATAGTTGCTGTTCCTTTCCATTTTAAACCAATTTTATAGCTAATAGAATCCATTTTATGGTTAATAATTGCTTCGTTTTTTCCATTGTTCGAAAGTGTGCTGGTGTATTTAAAATCAGATTTCCAAAGGTTTCCGTTATCACCCCATTTCATGGTTGGGAAAGGAATTCGAACACGAATTTTTAATTGCCCCGTTTTCATCAGTTCGGAAGCTACTTTAACACCAATTACATCTTTTTCTTGGTGTGAAGCGGTCCAAACTTTTACAGCAGTTCCTTCTAGGGTGAATGAACTTTCAATTTCTCCAGTCCAAACATTAAGTATTTGCTTGATGTTTTTAATATCTGATGGTTTTGCCAAAGAACCATCTTTTTTGTACAATTCAAATCCTAAATTTCCTAATTGTAATCGATGTGCATTGGCACGGAAATATTCTACTGCATTTTTTGCGTGTTCTGGTGTTTTTTGTTGAACAGAATAAGGGATTTGTCTTCCGTTTTGGTCGTAATCTCTTAGTGTTTCTTCAAATTTATAATTTTCAGTATTTGGAACAGCATCCCATCCCCATTCAGATTGGGTTCCTAACGGCACACCTGCTTGATAATAATCGGGGAAAGTTTGTAAACCTGTGGCATCAACGGTAAACGCAAAAGTTCCGTTTCCAACCGACAATGAACCTAAGGTGTCAATTTTTGTTATGTTAACATTATGCCTAGTTACTACTGCTTTTCTGTCAATTTTTTCTTGTGCTTTTGCTGTGCTTATCAGCAAACATAAAGAGATTGCGATGAATACTTTTTGCATAGTTAATTTCTATTTAAAGTTAAGCTCATAATGCCAATAAGTACTTCATTGGCAACGGCTTTAATTTCGATGTTTTCTAAGTTTTTATTTTTGTTCAACGGTATGTCAATAATTGTTCCAGCTCCGCCTTCTACACCAAAATCACTAAAACCTTTTATCGATCTGAAATTCTTGAAATCTCGAGTAATTGTTCCTGTTTTTAGATACACTCTTGGCGGTTTTTGGGCATTGGTCGTAAAAGCATAACCATCAGAGTAATAATCTTGCTCTATTGGCCACCAATTTTCTGGGTTTCTTAGTTCTAATTTTTCGCTGCTTCCATCGCTGTAAGTCACTATAATTTCGCCATTAGTAAATCGACTTTGCATTGGATTTGTAGTTCCTGCCATCATCAAATAAGCCTGAGACGCTTTCCCCGTAAGGGGAATAGAAAGTGCGTTAGGGAAATTATCCCATTGCGAAACAAAAACGATATTCGTTTTATCCGAATTCGAAGTTGTTGCAAACGGAATTCCTTGCGGACTGATAATTTGGTTGTTTGTTCCAGCTTTTGCTCTTAATCCAGAGTCGTCAATTATTGGTTTTATAAAAGGATAACACCAGTTTCCAATTCCCTGTGTTGGAATTTGAAGACTTGGCGATTGTGCTCTTGGGCTGAGGTATTTGTTTTCAAAAATATTCGTGATTTTATCATTAAAAAAACCGTCTAGTTTTATAGTTTCCCATTTTGTTTTAGTATTGCTTGCAATGTCCCAGTTAGTAAAACTCAAATTGGTTTGAGTTCCATCATCAAAATTCATTTCCACTTGATTTGTTCCTGAAACTAATTGGTCTAAAGAAATTTCGATGCTGTTTTCTGAATTGGCCTGTAAACTAAATTTCGTTTTATTTGTTTTTTCATTTGAAATTAGAAAACCATTCGATGCTTTAGATAAGTTGTTTTTGATAATTAGTATCGCGTTTTCTCCTTTTATCGCATTCGAAACAACTTCAAGATTGGATTTAATATTGATATCAATGGCTTGCCACCAAATCATCTCTTTCTGTTTCAATTTTACAAAAAATGATTTGTTGCCAATAGTATTCGCTACAGCATTAATTTCATTGTTATTGATAACTGCATTTTTTAGCGCGTTTTGAGTGTCTTTTATGTCTACAATTGTGGCTCTTTTTGTTGCAATACGAATGTTTTCTCCTTCGCAAATGGTCGAAATTGGTGTCAGCTGCTCTAATGGTTCGTTACTCCATATAATTTCAACTTTATACGAATCAGCATAAGCGCTTTCGATACTTATTTTTGGGCTACCAATAGTTCCATCAATCAATTTCCATTGTACTTCTTTACCGTTAACAATTACGTTGCTAATGTTTTCATGAGTGGCATTGACTACTAATTGCAAGTTCATTTTTGTTGAAAAATGAGGTGTAATTTGGTAAACGTCAGTATTTTTTGTTCTTTCGAAAGCAAAAGCTATATCAGGAATTTCAAGAGTAGCATGATCCCAGGATTTTGGTAATCCCGGCTGAATTGTTAAAGTGTTTTTAAGCGCATCGGGTTGAATTCCGAAAAGTCCTTCTACTAAAGTTCGTCCTGCCATTCCAATTGGATCGGCAAAATCGCGGTACAATTCGCCACGAATGGCATCTTGAAATAACAATTGTTCAAATGCACCAGGAGATGCTCCTAAATACATACTTTCGATTAATCCACTTTCCCATAATTGGTATGCTTTTTCCGATTGTCCACCTTGCCAATACGCTAATGAAGTGTGCAGAATTTCGGAAAGAGCCACGTTATTTACCGACCAAGTGTAGGGTTGCCAATTAGTAGTAGAAATCAATTCCAGATTGTCTCCGTCTAAACCTTCGGCAGCAACTGGAATGTGTGGAATTTCGTTATCTACATATTTTAAAGCTTGGTAGGCTTGAAAAGGATTGGCAATTTCGCTGTCTAAAGCGTGATAAACCGTCCAAATTCCAGGAGTATCATGAGTCAATTGGTTGCCTAAAAGGTCTTTGTATTCGGCAAAAGTACCTTTGTTATTTTTCCATAGTTTTTCTTGAATGGCTTGATGAATGTGTGCGGCTTCTTTTGCATAAGAAGCACCGTCTTCGCCCACAATTGGAGCTAATTCGGCAGCCATTTTATTGGCATAATAATTATATGCAGAAGTATAAGTTACACCGCCTCCGCTGTAGCCTAAGCCATCGCTTGCCCAGATAGCAGCATAAGCGTCATACAGGCCATCGCCATCAACATCATAATTTCTTTTTTCCCAAGCCAAATGTCTTTGGATAACAGGCCACATTTTTTTTAAGAAATCCACATCGCCAGTCCATTTAAAATGACGCACTAATTGGTCAATAAAAACCAAATTCATGTCATAATGATGGGCTATGTCATTCTTATTTGGATTTCGACTAATATATCCGCTACTGAACATAGAAGTTCCTATTTTTTCTAATTGACGCGCATAATTTCGTGTAGTATCAGGAACAACAGGACCTGTTTCAGGTACTGTAACTTGTGAATTTCCGTAGCTCTCAAAATGAGTTTTAGCTCTGTCGTGCCAGCCTAGAGGATCAGCAACATAAGCTCCACGCCAAGCATTTAAATGCATGCGCCAAGCAATAGCGCCGTGTAAATAAGCTGGGCTTTCCCAAATAGCATCGGCAGCCATAGCTAATGCACCGCCCAAAGTATTGATGTAAGGATCTGGTGTGTTTACTTTAATTCGGTTAGCCATTTGTTCGCTTTGAGCAAGGGCTTTTTTGAATTTTTCGGCTATTGCATTTTGAGTTGTATTGTTGATTTTAGGGGTGTTTTCAAACAGCCAGTAATTTCCTTCTTTCAAAAATTGATTCATTTGTCCAATAATCATTGGAGCCGAATCTACTTTTGAAGTATAATTTTCTAAAGGTGTTTTTAAGAAATTGGCACTAGACAAATGTGTTTTTGAATCTGGGAAAACAGCATTAATTAGCTGAGTATTTTCGGTTACTTTTTTACTGCTTTCAGAGCCATAAGAAAGTGTAAAACTGTTTTTATTAATTTGGTATTGATTGTTGATACAATATTCGGGTTGTAAATAAAACACCGATTCTGGGTCACCACCAATGTCTCCATTTCTAGAGAATTTCTTGCCACTAGCACCACCGTAAGCCCAAATAAGCGAAATGTTTTTAGGAACATTGTTGCTAATAACTTTTAGAATAAAACCATCGCTGTCTGCTAAAGCAACAATTTGAATCGTCAAAGTAGCATTCGAAAGCAAAGCATCATTGATTTGATATTCTACAATTCCAGGAGTATATTTTGTATCTATTTTATCCGCTTCGGTAATCCATTTACTGTTCTTTCCATTTACAATTCCTAATTTCAAATTACCTCCCATTCCAGGCATATAGGTAGCGAATTCAGGTAAATCTCCTGCTTCAACTCGAAAAGCAGTGTTGCTTCCGTACAAGGCACGATTGAATTTTCGAGTACCGTTTTTTAGAATAAAACTCTTGCCTTCGGGAGCATAATGAATTTTTCGGTTTTCTCCGTGCCATAAATTTTGACTTTGCGCCATTAAATTTGTCATAGCAAAAGACAAACAGATAAGTGAAATAGAAATTGTAAACTTCATTATAAATAAATTTTTTGGTATTATTTAGTTGTAGATTTTGAAAAATCTACATTCTTAGCGTTTTCAATTTTTAAAGTGGAATTATCCAATGCATTAAGTGTGACATTGTCTAAAATCCAATTGTTGCTGTACGCAATACTTCCAGCAGTTTCAGCTGTAATATGGACAGCTTTAAGAGTTATATTTTCGACAATAGATTCTTTTAATCCAGCCACTGAAATAGCTTTTTTAGCGCCTTTGATATCGATATTTTTTAAATGAATATTTTTAAAAACAGGAATCCCTTTAGACTCTGGTTCAACCTTAGTCAGCATTTTTTTCCAATGTGGAGGTAACGTTTCTTCGGTGTAGCCATCAGGAAGTTTTGAATAGCTGTAAGCTGGATTCCAGTTCATCGAGATGGTAATAAAAGTTCCTACACTTTCCATTTTTATGTTTTCCATATAAATATCTTCTACGGTTCCGCCTCTATTAGTAGCTGATTTGATATTCAGTCCGTTTTTAGTACCGTATCCTTGAATGTTGGAAACATAGACATGACGGATGCTTCCCGAAGTTTCACTACCTAACGTGAATAAACCAGCACCTTGACGGGCAATACAATCGCGTACTACAACATATTCTGTTGGACGATTGACTCTTAATCCGTCCCAGTCGCGCCCTGCTTTTAGACAGAAATTATCATCATTACAATCAATATCACAGTTTTGAACTAATATATATTTTGATGAATCAATATCGATTCCATCCGTACTTGGTCCGTGTCCACCAATGTTGTTTCTGATTTTAATTCCGTCAACGGTAATGTATTCAGAATACAAGACTTGAACGGTCCAAAATCCCGCTCTTTGAATGTTTAAATCTTTAAGAAATACATTTTTAGAATTCGTGATTAAGATCGTTCTTGGACGTTTAGCATCATAATCTACAATCCATCGCAAATCTTTGGCTTCGTATTCCTTGCGTAAATTCCAGTAATAATCCCAATAGACTTTTCCTTGTCCGTCTATTGTTCCTTCACCATCTAGAGTTACATTTTTTTGGTCTAAAACATTGATTAATGCAGCTGGCCATTTCATTTCAATTCCTGCAACACGAGTGTCAATTTCGAGATAATCGGCAATGTTTTCGCTACCTAAAATAATGACACCTTCCGGAACATTAAAACGAACACCTTCTTTGATGAATAACGAACCAGTTAAGTATTTTCCAGCTTTGAAAGTAAGAGTTCCACCACCATTTTTACTGCATTCATCAATGGCTTTTTGAATGTTTTGTGTTGTTATTGTTTTACCATCATTAACAGCTCCATAATCATTTGCATAATAAATTTTGGACTTGAATTTATTTTCTTTTGCACCAACTTTGTTGATCCAATCTGGTTCAAAATTTGTGGAACGACTGCTAACTTGTGCCGTTTGTTTGCATGAAAAAAACAAAAAGAATAAGGAAGTTAAAATGAGGTGGTATTGTTTCATTACAATTAATTTTATCTTCGAAAATCATTATTTATTATCGAAAAGGCATCCTGTACTTGCCTGATTTTAAACAGAAATTCTGTAAATTGATAAAAACGAAATAGTTTTGGATAATTTAAGTTTCGGTTTATTCGATGCCTAGATTTACTTCTTTCGCATCTTTATTAAATTGAACCTCTAAATCTTCTTTTAGTTTATTGGCCACATTTGGATGTGCTAGTAATAAATTTTCTTTTTCTTCAGCATCTTTTTCGATGTTGAAAAGTTCAAAAACCGTTGGGCTATTTTTATGTCTAGTCCGAATTAATTTCCAAGGTTTTTCTATGATACTTTCTTGCAAATGTCCGCGAATGTATATGGATTGATTTTGGATAGAATCATTAGTAAAAATTGAATTCCAGATATTTTTTCCTTCTACTGTAGGAGGAATTGATTTGGCTCCAGCCAAGGATAAAATAGTAGGCATGAAGTCAGTTACCGAAATATAATTGTTGTTCAATGAACTATTTGTTTTGTTTTTCCAATAGATGATTGCAGGAACTCTCACGGCACCTTCGTAGTTGGTAGTTTTCCAATCGCGTAAAGGATAATTGCTTCCTAACACGTCATTTGGTCCGTGTTTTCCTTGGTATTGATTTCCGGGATTCCATTTGTCCATAGCGCCATTATCACTCATAAAAATAATAATGGTATTTTTATCTAGATGTTGTTTTTTTAAGGTTTTTAATATTTGCCCAATGCTATAATCTAAATGAGACATTGCAGCAGCAAAATCTCTTCTAGAATTATTTTTTATAGTTTTTAAATAGGGTTTTTTCCATTTGTCTTCTTCTTGCAAAGGGAAATGTGGAGCGCTATAACTCAGTTGAATGTAGAAATTTTTTGAAGGATCTCTTTTGGTTTTAAGCCAAGTAATAGCTTCATTTTCGACCAAATCAGTTACGTGTCCTTTTTCGGTTATGAATATGCCATTTCGATGCCAACTTGGATCTCCATTTTTATATTCATGGCTGTATTGATCTATTTGTCCGTGCAAAAAACCATAGGAATAATCAAAACCATAGGCTTTAGGTCCGCTAGATGGATTTAGTCCCAAATGCCATTTTCCGAACAAAGCAGTTTCATAATTTTGTTTATGTAAGGCTTGCGGTAAAGTAATAACATCGCTAGGAAGTGTCAAATTGCTTTTGTCACTTATAGGTGCTACAATTCCCATGCGGCTAGAAGGTCTTCCAGTGAAAAAACTAGCTCTAGACGGCGAGCAGGTAGGAGCAGCGTACAAGCGATTGAGTTGTACGCCATTTTTAGCCAGCCAATCAATATTTGGCGTGCGAATTTCAGAACCATTATAATCTACATCATTCCAGCCAGCATCATCAGCAACAATAACCACAAAATTAGGCGTAGTAGGTGGGTCAATTTTCTTTTCTATTGGTTTGCCAAAAGATAAAAAGCAGGTTGATAATGCTACTACGCTGTTGATGATAATGCTGTTCATGAATTGTATTTTAAAAAATTATTTACGGTTTTTTAATTGTAAGGAACTATCATTGATTTCAAATTCGTTATTTTTAAGCATCATTATAATTTCTGATCCTGCTAAAATTACTGGTCCATAACCATGAGCTGCAAAAACATTTATTGGGCGGTAGTAATAAAAAGCAGGGTCAAATCCCATTCCAGTTCCTACACAAGTTCCTTCTACTTCTCCTTTGTCGTTTACTTTTGTAGCAACGGCATTCCAAGCTAATAAGGCTGCAGGAGCATAAGCTGCTTTGTCAATATAACCTCTATTGATAGCACGACTGATAGAATACGCATAAATAGCAGTTGCTGATGTTTCTAGGTAAGTATCATTACGGTCAATTAATTGATGCCAAAAACCGGTACCATCTTGATAGGAAACTAGCCCTTTGATGTGTGCTCTTAATTGGTTTAAAACTGCTTTGTATCCAGGATGATCTTTTGGTAAGACTTCTAATAACTCCACCATGGTCATCACTGCCCAACCATTGGCGCGAGCCCAATGAAATTGAGGGTGTTCTTCCATTGATTGTACCCAGCCGTGCATATATAAACCTTTTTGGCTGTTAAACATACGTTCTGAGAATTGTTTGACTTGTTTAACGGCATCATCATAGTATTTCACATCTCCAGTTAGTTTTCCCATTTGTGCCAAAGCAGGAACAGCCATAAACATATCGTCTAGCCATAAAGTATTGGGTTGTGGTCTATTTCTAGCCAAAGTTCCATCGGTAAGGCGGAATTCTTTAGTGCTGATATAGTTCATGAAATCATCAATTAATGGTCTCAAATCTGTTTTTAATCCAGCTCTTTGAGCTTTAATCATCGAGGCAGTAACGGCACCTCCATCATCCAAAGCATGAGGCATCAAAAAGCCATGTACAGGAGAAGGGAATTTATTATTTTTTTGCAGTTCTTTTTTGTAATAAGGAGCAATATCAGCGATTAGCTTTAATCGTTTGTTGGTGTAATCGGCATATTTTTGATCTCCTGTAGCTTCAGTTGCCAAAAGCATTCCAGCATAAGTTACTCCCCATTCATAACTTGTTAATCTAAAAGTTCCTGGAGAAAATATGGTGTTTTCGTCTATTTTTTTTAGATCAGTAACTTCATGTTTTGTTTTACTATTTATTAAGCTAGCAGGAGTTGTTTTTTATCTATAGTCGCTTTGATTTCCTGTGTTGATTTTGCTCCATAAGGAGTTGGATAATCTGGTTGTAAAAGATGCAAAGGTGTGGTTGCATCATTTACAGGCTGTTGTGCTATTGCACTATATGGAATTGCCATTAAAGTAGCAGCAAATCCTATTTTTTTTATTGTTTTGAATCCTGTTGCTAATTGGTTCGTTTTCATTTTGGTTGTTTTTTGGTGATTTGTTTATCTTATTTTACGGCTACATCCCAAACTTTTGATAATTGGGAAGCTCCTTTTGTACCTTGAATTTTTAAAATTACGACATATTTGCCAGCTTCTTTATATTGGTGAATTGGATTTTGAGCTGTTGAACTAGTCCCGTCTCCAAAATCCCATGTCCAAGAATTTATTTGACCTTCGGACTCATCAATGAAAGCGACTTCTCTTTTATTCATATTGATTACTTTAAAAGACCATTTGGCTTCGATATCTTTTTTAAATTGATTTTCCAATGGCATTAGTTTAAACGGCAAACTGTAAGATGCATTACCATACATTTTGTGTTCTTTTGAAAGGTTCCAAAAACCATTATTTTCCGTTTTATTAACATCATCATAATCAATTATTGCCCAGCAAAGACCAATGTTTTTGTTTTCTGTCAAAATAGATTCGACTTCTCTAGACGGATCATTTCCTGCGTAATCAAAAGGAGTAATCCAGAATTCTAATGTTAATTTTCCGCCTTGTCCAGGTTTGAAATCATAATTATAAGATGCATTTGCATAAGGTAAATTTTTAATCCAAGGTTGGCTTCCCCAAACCATAGTCCAATCCTTTTCTAAGGCAGGAGTGAAAATATGATAGTTTTGTGCATGGACGCCGTGATAGGAAAAATAAGCATCCATTGTATTGGTTAGACTTGGGTTCGGATGAAAACGATCAATAAATGGTCCGCCAGATTGGTCGGCATCAACTATAAGTTCGAAAGTGTCGTTGTGTAATCCTGGTAGCGAAAAATCCCAATAATCATCATAGGCTTCATAAAGAAAATACAAACGATTAAGTCCTTTTACCCAGCCCACTTTTACGCTTACATCAAGGTTTTTAGGGTCGGATTTGGGCTGTTTTCCACTGTCATCCCATAATTGATCCATTCCTACTATGTAATTTTTTGGCACGATTTTCCAATCTTCGTTATTACCATCAATAGTTGGAATTTTATTAGCAGGAAATTGAAAAATCTGAAAGTTTCTATTGTCTTGAGCTTTGATTTGTAATGAAATCAATAGAACAGTAACAAATGTCAAAAAAGTTTTTTGATTTAATTTAGAATAAAAATGCTTTTTATAAAGATAAAAAATCTTCTTTTTAATGAATAAATGTACTTGCATTAGACTGATTATAGGGTTTATAATGTTTAATTTTTTTAAGATTAAAAGCCCTAACAAAAAGCTAGGGCTTAAAACTAAAAACCATTCTAAAACTAAACTAAAAACTAAATTGTTATTATCCTAAATGGATTGAAATTCTATTTTTTTATACTATTCAATAAATTAAGCTGAATTAATTTTGATATTATTGATACATCAATATTAAACTTTTGATTCCATATTAGAATCCTGTACTGTCCTGTTTTTGAAAGAGTAGCAAAATAAATATAAAAAAAAAACAGCCAACTACATAGTTTATATGTTGTTGGCTATTGTATAAAACTAACTCATTTTTGAAATATGAGTATGGTGTTTTCTAGATATACTGATTGATAATGTTTTCAAAAAGCTCTTGTTTTCCACTTTTTAAATCCAATTCTCCGTTTTCTAAAGCAATTTTATATAAATCGTTTAAGTCTAATTTTCCGTTTTCAAAATCTTTCCCTTTTCCAGCGTCAAAAGAACTGTATCTTTCTGTTCTTAATTTGTCATAAGAAGAAGAAGTAATGATTTTATCAGCAGTTAATAAAGCTCTAGCAAAAGTATCTGCACCACCAATGTGAGCAAAGAATATATCTTCCATATCCGTTGAGTTTCTTCTGATTTTAGCATCAAAATTAACTCCTCCACCTTGCAATCCACCTGCTTTTAAGAAAACTAACATCGCTTCGGTAGTTTCTTGAATGTTGTTCGGGAACTGATCTGTATCCCATCCGTTTTGGTAATCACCACGGTTAGCATCTAAGCTTCCTAACATTCCAGCTTGAGCAGCAACATCAATTTCGTGTTGGAAAGTATGCTGAGCAAGTGTCGCGTGATTTACTTCGATGTTCATTTTGAAATCTTTATCTAAACCTTGGGCACGTAAAAATCCGATAGCTGTAGCGCAATCAAAATCATATTGGTGTTTCATAGGCTCCATTGGTTTTGGTTCGATTAAGAAATTTCCTTTGAAACCTTGTGCACGTGCATAATCACGAGCCGTTCTCAAAAACTGTCCCATATGGTCCAATTCTCTACCCATATC
>WSSedL1CaDRAFT_10000597_pt1 | contig 24795 bp, 22 predicted proteins | sample WetSurSL1Cattail_FD_9464 | JGI IMG/M metagenome (IMG submission 9464)
GGTAGTTGGAATTATTTTAGTGAATGCGCCGGTTAATTCAAAATATGGCGGCACAGTTGCGGCTCCAATGTTTAAGAGTGTAGCGCAGCGAATCGTTCAAAAAGACGCAGTGGATTTTGAGCAGAAAAATTCAGGGAAACCTCAGCCTGCTGGCAATCCTAAAAATAAAGCGGCTTACGCAAGTAATTCTGGGAAGAATGAAAACAAATTTGCCGATAAGATTTTAGATGATAAAAGTATTTTTACAAAACATATTATGCCCGATTTAACAAAACATTCTGAAAGAGACGCAATACTGATTCTTTCCCGGTTGGGAATTCAGTACAAAGTTAAAGGCGTTGGCAAGGTAATAGGTCAGTCTATTACCGCGGGCGAAAAAATAAACAATAGATCTGTCTGTGAAATAACTTGCGACGAATTAAAAATATCCGGAGCGGTAATTTACTAATGAAACTATCAGAATTATTAAATCATGTTAAAGCCATTCAGGTTACTGGAGAATTCCTGCGGAAGGATATCTCCGGAATCTTTTATGACTCCCGTCAGGTAATATCCAGTTCTATTTTTGTAGCTATAAAAGGCTACAACTCTGACGGGCATAAGTATATACCAGAGGCTATTAACAAAGGCGCAATTGCCGTTGTTCTTGAAGATAACGCCGTTTATCCGGAAGAGTTTTTTACTCATCAGATGGTTACTAAAATATTAGTTAAAGACAGCCGCATTGCTCTTGCGGATTTGTCTAACGCTTATTATGATAATCCTTCTGAAAAACTTAAGCTTGTCGGTATTACCGGAACAAACGGAAAAACGACGACTACTTATTTTATAAAAAGTATTATAGAGCAGAATAAAGAAAAAACAGGACTCTTTGGAACGATAGCTAATTTTATTGGCGATAGAAAGCTTGCTTCTTCTCTCACTACTCCTGAATCAAACGATTTAAGCCATTATATGATGGATATGGTTCGGGAAGACTGCAAATATTGCGTGATGGAGGTTTCCTCTCATTCGCTTTCGCTTGGCAGAGTTCATGGACAAAAATTCCTTGCCGGCGTTCTTACAAACATTACTTCCGATCATCTGGATTTTCATAAAACGTTTGAAGGATACCGCGACGCGAAAAAAGTTTTGTTTAACGCTCTTACTGAAGACTCTGTTGCAATAATTAATTCTGACGACGCAAGCGCTGAGTATATTGCTAACGGATGCAAAGCTAAAATTATTACTTATGGAAAATCATCCGGTTCTGATTTTTTAATTAAAGATATTAATTATGATTTAAATGGAACATCGTTTGTCATTAATCATAATAACAAGAATTATAAAGTTAACACAAAACTTATTGGAGCTTTTAACGCTTATAACGCAGCTGCGGCTTTTGCCGTAGGCGTAAGCCTTGGAATAGAAGAGAGCGTTATAATAAGCGGAATAAAAAATACTCCGCAGGTTCCAGGCAGATTTGAAGTAATAGGCTCCGGAAAGAAAAAAGTAATTGTGGATTATTCCCACACAGCCGATAGCCTTGAAAAAGCATTGACTACAATCAGAGGCATTATGCGGGATAAAATTCCGCTTTATACAGTTTTCGGATGCGGCGGCAACAGAGATAAAACTAAAAGACCTGTTATGGGTAAAATTGCCGGCGAAAATTCAAGCAAGACTTTTGTTACTTCGGATAATCCAAGAGACGAAGAGCCTCTTGCAATTATTGAAAATATAAAAACAGGAATGGCTATATATAATTATTCGGTTATAGAAGACAGAGAAGAAGCCATTAAAACTGCAATTGCTGAAAGCGGCGAAGAAGCTGTAATTCTGATTGCAGGAAAAGGACATGAAACGTATCAGGAAATTAAAGGAATAAGAAATCATTTTTCCGACAAAGAAATTGCGGAAAAATATTTAGCATTATAATACAGATGAAAATAACTTTAGAAGAAATATTCAATCTGCCTACGGCGGAAATTATTAACCCGGATAATTTTAAACCGGTTAGTTCTGTTTCTACCGATACGCGCAGCATAAAAAAGAATTCTCTTTTTGTAGCGCTTAAAGGCAAAAATTTTGACGGACATAATTATATTTCCGACGCCGTAGCAAAAGGCGCTTCGGCAGTAGTAGTAAATAAAAGCAGCGTCAGTAAATTAGCCGACGTAAAAGTTCCGGTTATAGCGGTAAAAAATACGACTACCGCTTTAGGCGATCTTGCAAAAATTTGGCGCAGTAAATTTACGGGCGTCGTTATTGGCATTACTGGCAGCAACGGCAAAACTACCACTAAAGAAATTCTTGCGACTTTGCTTTCGGCAAAATATAAAGTTCAGAAAACCGTCGCAAATAATAATAACAACATTGGCGTTCCGTTAACAATATTTAGCGCGGGCGTTAAGCACAATGCGCTTGTTTTGGAAATGGGAACAAATCATTTTGGCGAAATTCCTTATTCGGCAAATATAGCGGAGCCGGATTATTCTCTTATTACAAATATCGGAAATTCGCATCTTGAGTTTTTTAAAACTAAAGACGGAATTTACAAGGAAAAATCGGCGCTGTTTGAAGCGACTATTAAAAAAGGCGGAAAGATTTTTGTAGATCTTGACGATAAAATTATCGCTAAGAATACAAAAAAAATCAGCGATAGAATTACTTACGGATTTAATTCAGCCGCTCAAACGATTGGCAAAATAAAAGGAAAAACCGACGACGGAAAAACTATTTTAGAAGTATCCGCTAAAGGGAAAAAGTTTGAAGTAATACTTCCGCTTTACGGCAAAGAAAACGCTGCTAATTATCTTGCAGCCGCAAGCTTGGCGTTAGAACTGGGAGTTAACAAAAACGACATTCAAAATGCAACTGCTAAATTAAAAGCCGTAGCTAAACGCTTAGACGTAAAAAAATATAAAACGGCTATGCTGATTGACGATACTTATAACGCAAATCCGCTTTCGATGAAAAGCGCATTAGACCTGCTTGGCGATATTACTAAGTACGAAAGAAAAATTGTAATACTTGGCGATATGTTTGAGCTTGGCGAAAACGCGGCTGAACTTCATGCCGCTTTGTTAACGTCTATTAAGAAAAATAAAATTACCGAGGTTTATACTATCGGTAAACTTATGCAGAGTTTGAACGAGAAATTATTAAAAACTAAAATAATAAATAAACATTTTACTACGCGTAAAAATCTGATTTCATTTATCGGAAAGCAGGATCTGAAGAATTCTGTTATTCTTGTTAAAGGGTCGCGCGGAATGAAAATGGAAGAATTTGTTCAAGAAGCAGAGAGACAATTAGTAAAATAATGTTATACTATCTTTTAGAATACATAAACAAAGTTTTTAATCCGCCTGGATTTGATATCTTTAAGTTTTTAACTTTTAGATCGGCTTTGGCGGCTATCACAGGATTATGCCTTTCAATATTTTTTAGTCCTAAAGTTATAAGGATTTTACAAAAACATCAGATTGGCGAAGCGAAGAAAATTGACGGACCAAAATTTCACTGGTCTAAAACTGGAACGCCTACAATGGGTGGAATAATAATTATTCTCTCTGTTGTAATTCCGGTGCTCTTATGGAGCGATATTACTTCTATTTACGTTATACTAATTTTAGCCGGAACAATCTGGCTTAGTTTAGTCGGCTTTTTAGACGATTATCTTAAAGTAATTAAAAAACTGCCAAACGGATTAATTGCGCGTTATAAATTACTTGGGCAGGTGTTAATAGGAGCGGCTGTTGGAGCGGTTGTTTATTATGCTCCTCAGTTTCATGGAGTTCACACGTTAACTACAATTCCGTTTTTAAAAAATGTGAACTTGGATTTTTCTTATTTATATATTCCTGCTGTTATATTTATTATTACTGCAACCTCTAACGCTGTGAATCTTACAGACGGACTTGACGGGCTTGCAATAGGCGTAACTGCAATTGTTATGATAGCTTTGGCTATTATGTGCTATGTAAGCGGCAACGCAATTTATGCAAGATATCTTAATATTTTATTTCTTCCGGGTTCGGGAGAATTAACAGTGTTTATAGCGGCTCTTATTGGAGCCTCGCTCGGCTTCCTGTGGTACAACTGTTACCCGGCGCAGGTTTTTATGGGCGATACCGGATCGCTTGCAATCGGCGGAGCTTTTGGCATTCTGTCGGTTCTAATTAAAAAAGAATTATTAATCCCTATTCTTGGCGGCGTTTTCTTTATGGAAACTATCTCTGTTATTATTCAGAGAGTTTATTTTAAGTATACAAAAAAGAAATACGGCGAAGGTAGAAGGGTATTTAAAATGGCTCCCATCCATCATCATTTTGAAATGCTTGGGTGGCCTGAACCAAAAATTGTAATAAGATTTTATATTATAGCTATCATACTTGCTATTATTAGTCTTACTTCATTTAAGATCAGATAAAAATGGATTTACTTAATAAAAAAATAACAGTATTGGGCGGACTTCTAAGCGGCGTAGCTTCGGCTAAGCTAATTAAAAAGCTTGGAGGAATTCCGTTCGTTAGCGATTCCGGAAGCAGCGAAAAGCTTTTTGAATTTGTTAAACAGCTTGAAGTTGAAGGAATTGAATTTGAAACCGGCAAACACTCCAATAGAGTTTTTGACTGCGAATTTATTATCGTAAGTCCCGGAGTGCCTTCTAACAGCGACGTTATTTTGCAGGCTATTGAAAAAAATATTAAAATAATTACCGAAGTTGAATTCGCTACCCGTTTCTGCAAAGGGACTATTATCTCTATTACTGGAGCTAACGGTAAAACTACTACTACTACTCTTACCGGACATGTTTTCAACCATTGCGGATTAAAGACTTATTTAGCTGGCAATATTGGAGAACCTTTGGCGGATATGGTTCTTGACGTTAAAGAAAATGAATTTGTTGCCTTAGAAACTTCAAGTTTTCAGTTAGACTATATCGACGAGTTTAAACCAAAAATTTCGGCTATACTAAATATTACTCCGGATCATCTTAACCGGTATGAATATAAGTTTGAAAACTATATTAAAGCAAAATATAAAATATTTCAAAATCAGGACGCGGGCGATTTTACTATTCTGAACGCAGATAACGAACCGACTGCAAGAAAAGACCTGAACATAAAATCGAAAGTAATATATTTTTCTCTTGATAAGGATATGCCGAATGGAGTTTCGCTTTCTAACGGAGAAATATTCTATAAAGAAAACGGCGAAGTTAAATTTTCGTGCGCAGTAGCAGACTTAAGTCTGCGCGGCGAACATAACATTGCAAACTGTATGGCGGTAATCGCTTTCGCTAAAATCTGCGGCGCAGATAATCAAAAAATTATTGAAGCGTTAGGCTCGTTCAAAGGCGTTGAGCACAGATTAGAATTTGTAAGAGAGATTGAAGGCGTAAAATATATTAACGACTCCAAAGCTACAAATGTAGATTCAGTTTGGTATGCATTAAGAACTTTTGACGAACCTATATTTTTAATTCTTGGCGGTTTGGATAAAGGAAACGATTATAACCAGATTAAAGACCTTGTTTTAAGTAAGGCAAAAAAAGTTTATGCAATTGGCAAGTCAGCCGATAAGGTGTTTGACTTTTTCCATAGCGATGTAAAAGTAGAAATAAAAAAAACGCTTGAAGAATGCGTCGTATCTGCAAACAGCGAAGCAAGGGAAGGAGACGTAGTTCTGCTTTCGCCTGCATGCGCAAGTTTTGATATGTTTAACGGATATGAAGACAGAGGCCGCGTATTCAAAGAGGCTGTAAGTAAACTGTAATGAAAAAGTATTCAATTATCATATTAATCTCTTCATTGGCTTTATTAGCTTTAGGGCTTATTATGGTATTAAGCGCAAGCAGCGCATACAGTTATTCAAAATTCGATAATATTTTTCATCTGTTTAATTCTCATTTGCTTAAGGCTCTTTTAGGGCTGTTCTCGCTGATAGTTTTTTCAATTATTCCTTACCAGAAGCTGAAAGACTATAGCAAGTGGGCAATGATAATTATGGCTGGATTATTGGTTGTAACTTTGTTTGTGTCGCACCCTATGAAGGGAGCGGGAAGATGGTTAAACCTTGGCTTCTTTTCTTTTCAACCGTCGGATGCGGCAAAAATTGTATTGTTTGTGCATTTAGCTGCGCTGATAGAAAGAAAAGGCGAAGATATTAAAGACCTACAAAAAGGATATTTAACGGCCTTTTTTTGGATACTGCTTATTTCGGGTTTAATTTTAATTCAGCCAAATATAAGTAATGGAACGTTATTGATACTTATGGGTTTATCTATATTATACGTTGGCGGAGCGCAATTAAAACATATACTTTCATCGGTAGTTTTCTGTTTGTTTGCAGGCGGCGCCGTTGCAATGCTTTTCCCTCACTCGCGCAGTAGAATATTAGGTTTTACTAATAGTTTACAGAATGGAGGCGATATTAACATTCAGGTTAAGCAGGCTCTTTATGGTTTTGGAAGCGGCGGGCTATTCGGAATGGGTTTTGGCAACAGCAGACAAAGCGATCTGTTTTTACCTGAGTCGTATGGCGATTTTATTTTTTCTATCCTTGGCGAAGAAGTCGGTTTTGTAGGCGCAGTGATTGTGCTTTTGGTGTATTTAACAATTTTTATTTCAGGTATAATTATAGCAAAAAATACAAAAGACAAATACGGACAGCTATTAGCTTTTGCAATTTCGTTTTCTATAGTTATTTACGCTTTTGTAAATGTTGCGGTTACAACCGGGTTGTTCCCAACTACAGGGCTTCCGCTGCCGTTTATCAGTTATGGCGGAACGTCTATAGCCTTTGTTTGTATGGCTGTTGGAATATTAATTAACATCGGTTTATCGAACGCTAAATTAAATTCTGAAGCTGCAAAAATGAAAGTGAAAACAGCATGAGTAAAAACATGAATAAATATCGCTTTTTATTTGCAGGCGGCGGAACAGGCGGTCATCTATTTCCGGCAATTGCAGTCGCTGATAAAATAAAACAGCTAAAACCGGAAGCTGAAATATTGTTTGTAGGGACAAAAGGTAAAATTGAGGCTACCGTGGTTCCGGCTCTTGGATATGATTTTAAACCAATTTGGATATCAGGATTTTCGAGAAAAAGCATAAAAGATAATTTATTGCTGCCATTACGCGTGATAGTGTCGCTAATTCAGTCCGTTTTAATTTCAATGAAATTTAAACCGCGCGTAGCGATTGGTTCAGGCGGTTATGTTTCAGGTCCAGCTATTTGGGGCGCGTCAGTAATGGGCGCAAAAATATTATTGATTGAACAGAATAGTTATCCTGGCGTAACTACAAAAATTCTTGAAAGATACGCCGCTGAAATTTATCTCGGTTTTGCCGACGCAGAAAAATATCTGCGCGATAAAAGCAAATTGAAAGTTACCGGCAATCCGGTAAGAGAAAGTTTAAAAGTTATTGAGAAAAGTGAAGCGCTTAAAAAGTTTGGTCTTTCGGCAGATAAAAAAACTGTCATTATACTTGGCGGAAGCCTTGGCGCTATGATGGTAAACAAAGTAATTGCCGGAAAATTAAATTATTTTAAGTCGTTGGGACTTCAGGTCATCTGGCAAACTGGAAAAATTTATTATGACCGCTACAAAGATCTTAAAGAAGAAGGCGTTTGGATAGGCGCATTTATTGACGGTATGGATAATGCTTATTCGGCATGCGACTTTGTTATTGCGCGCGCAGGAGCTACTACTATTGCAGAGCTAACGGCGCTTGGCATAGCTTCCATATTGATTCCGTCTCCGAATGTTGCGGAAAATCATCAATACTATAACGCTAAGTCTTTGGTCGATAAAAATGCGGCTGTTTTGTTAGAAGAAAAAAATATAGAAAAAGAATTTGATCAGGCCGTCAGCTCTTTACTTGTAGAACCGGGCAACTTGGAAACAATCCGGAGCTCCTGTAAAGAATTAGGCAAAGTAAACGCAGCTGAAATAATTGCGAAAAATGCTATCAAATTTGCGGAAGAACTATAATGGAAAACAAATCCGAAAACAAAGAAGTATTTAAATATAATATGTCGTTGTATTATCAATCGGCAATAATATATTTTTTAGTATTTGTGTTGTATGTCGCCGTGCGCGGTCAGTTAAGCGGAGGATATTTCAAATTAGTTTTCGATTCAATAATATATTTCTTTATCCTGATATTGATTGTCGCGTTCGTTAGTATTTTTTATAACCTGTATTTGAATAAAAAACTGATAATTGACGACAAAACAATTTCTTTTGAAGATAGAAGCAGAACCAGAAATTATGAAATTGACGACATCGTTTTTATGCGTATAACTAAAGAGCGCCAGTATTTTAACAATAGCGCTTTTAAGCTTGTAAGAATTAAATTTAAACGGCGTAGAGGATTGTTAATAATCAGACCCTGCGATTATGAAAACGAAAAAGAATTGGCAAGTAAATTATTGTCATTAAAAGAGAAAATAGAGAATAAAAATGTTTAAGAATATTAAAAAAGTACATTTCGTCGGCATAGGCGGCATTGGCATGAGCGGCATAGCGGAAATACTGCTTAATCAAGGCTTTGAAGTTTCCGGCTCAGATAAAGCTTTATCCGACGTAACAAAAAGATTAAGAGATTTAGGCGTCACAATTTACGAAGGGCATTCAGCCTCTAACTTAAAAGACGCGGACGTGCTTGTTTATTCTTCCGCAGTGCATCTTGATAATCCTGAAGTTGAAGCCGCAATTGAAAGAAAAATTCCGGTAATTAAACGCGCCGAAATGCTTGCGGAATGCATGCGCATGAAATACGGCATTGGCATTGCAGGCACGCATGGTAAAACCACTACCACTTCTATGGTAGGGCTGACTTTAACCGAAGGCGGCATAGATCCTACAATAATCGTAGGCGGCAAACTAAGCGGTCTTGGCGGCACTAACGCGCGTCTTGGCAACGGCGAGTTTATTGTTGTTGAAGCGGACGAGTTTGACAGAACTTTTTTAAAGCTTACTCCGACTATTGCGGCAATTACAACGTTGGAAAGCGAACATTTAGACACATATAAAGATTTAGACGATATTAAGGCCGCATTTATTGAGTTCGCAAATAAGGTTCCGTTCTTTGGATTTGTAGTAATGTGTTTAGACGAACCTGCTTTGCAGGATATTATGCCGAGCATTAATAAAAAAGTTATTACTTACGGGCTGACGACTCAGGCCGATATGAGAGCTGTTGATATTAAACATACTGAGTTCTCAAGCGCGTTCCATGTTAAATATCTTGGCGAAGAACTTGGCGAAATTAAATTAAGAATTCCAGGCTTACATAACGTTAAAAATTCTCTTGTAGCTATTGTTATAGCAAAAGAGCTTGGTATAAAATTCAGCGTAATTAAAAAAGCCCTGGAATCGTTTAACGGCGTTTATAGAAGATTTGAAACCAAATATAATACCGATGATATTTTAGTGGTTGACGATTATGCTCATCATCCAACTGAAACCACGGCTTCGCTTGCTGGAATAAGAGCAGGCTGGGATAGAAGACTTGTAGCTGTTTTTCAGCCTCATTTGTTTTCGCGAACAAGAGATTTCTATCAGGAGTTTGGCAGATCGTTTTTAAACTCTGATGTTTTTATCTGCACCGATATCTATGCCGCGCGCGAAGATCCTATTGAAGGAGTTACAGGCGAGTTGATTGCAAATGCAGCAAAGAAATTTGGGCATAAAAATGTTATTTACGTTAAAGATAAAAACGATATCCCAAAAGTTTTAATGGATATAAAAAAGAAGAACGATATAGTAATTACAATGGGCGCCGGAGACATTTGGAAGTACGGCGAAAAATTTATTCAATTGCTGAAAAGCGAGGGAAAATAATTGAAACTAATGTCTAAAATATTAAGCCTTGCGCTGATGTTAGCATTGGTTATCGGTCTTACGTTCCTAACGTTTTTTGGCAATAAAGAAAAGCGTAAAGAAGTAATAAGCTCGGTTTCGATTAAGAACTTTTATATGTTGTCGGAATCCGATTATTTAAAATTTGCTAAACTTGATCCGTCTTCTTCAATGGCTAATTTAACTTTGCCAATTATAAAAGACAGAATAGAAAAGCACCCTTATGTTCTTCGTTCTGAAGTTGAACTGACGGCTGGCAATAAAGTAAATATTATTGTTTACGAAAAGAAAATAAACGCAATTGTACAGAAAGGCGCCGAAACATATTTTATAACAAATAAATATGAAGCCCTTCCTATTTTTGCAAATACAAACTTGATGAACGTTCCGCTGATTACGTTTCCGAAAGGAGCTGAAAATATAAAAGCTCTATGTAAATATAACGACGACAGCATGAAAGAAGCTTTTAGAATTATTGACGGAATTAAAAATATAGATTACGATTTGTATAAAGGACTTGAACAGATAAATTTAAGGAACGGCGCAGATATTGTTTTGAGCTTTAATTGTTTCAATGCTCCGGTAATTTTTGGAAGAGGCGACGATGCCAGAAAAGTCGTATATTTAGAGTCTCTTTTTAAGAATTATAATAATCAGCAGTTAGATAGTATTAATTATATCGATTTGAGATATTCAAAGCTCATTTATGTAGGTAAGATGAATGGATAGGAATAATATAACAATGAAAAAAAATATCGTTACCGGTTTAGACCTTGGAACGACAAAAGTTTGCGCTGTGATAGCCGAGATATCAGAAAATGATTCGATAAATATTCTTGGTTTCGGAATAGCGCCTTCTGAAGGGATGAACAAAGGTTTAGTTTCTAATATCGGTAAGACGGCCGAAGCTATTAAGGAAGCTGTTAAAATTGCTTCCAACAGAGCGGGGCTTGAAGTTACGACCCTGAACGTTGGAGTAGCGGGCGAACACATTACAAGCATCCGTCACCGGAATTATGTGACGATAAATAATGAAGAAAATGAAATTACTAAAGCCGATCTTGATCGTTTGGAAGCCGATGTAAGAACAATAAGAATTCCTTCCGATAAACAAATTTTACATATAATCCCGGAAGAATTTACAATCGATTTTCAGGGCGGGATAGAAAACCCTATTGGGATGTCCGGCTCAAGGCTTGAAGCTACAAATCATATAGTATTGGCTTCTATTCCGGCTATATCAAATATTAAAAAATCAGTTGAAAGAGCAGGCTTCCACGTTAACGATTATATTTTGCAGCCTTTAGCCTCAAGCTCTTCAGTGCTGGAAGAAAGCGAAAAAGATCTTGGCGTTGCGCTTATAGATATAGGCGGCGGCACTACGGATATTGCAATATTCCATAATAAATCTATTAAGCACTCAAAGGTTATTGGAATAGCCGGCAACCAGGTGACAAATGATGTTCGCGAATCGCTTGGCATTGTAACGGACGAAGCGGAAAAATTAAAAAAAGATTACGGTTATGCAACCGAAAACTCAATTATAAAAGATGAAGATATTTTAATCCGCGGCGTAGGCGCGCGCGGTAATTCAAAAATTCCTGTAAGCCTTTTAACTCAGATAATAAGTCTTAGGATGAGGGAATTATTTTCTTTAATTGATAACGATATTAGAAATTCCGGTTACAAAAATAAAATAAAAGCCGGAATAGTTTTAACAGGCGGCGGATCGCTGCTTAAAGGCTGCATTGAATTAGCCGAAGAAGTTTTTGGACTCCCTGCAAGGATAGGAGTTCCGCAGGATTTAGGCTCTGGCTTATCAAATGAAATTGAAAGCCCTGAATTTGCGACGGTAGCCGGATTGATAAGAGGCATACCGGGCGAAAAATCAAGCGAGTTTATTCCGGAAGTCGTAAAGACGAAAAAACAGAAAGAAAAAAATACAACTAATAATAAGATGACAGACATCTTTACGAAAATAAAAGTTTTTTTTGACGAATTATAATACTATTTATTTAGGAGGTAACATATGGCTGAAGCTAACGCTAATTCAGCGAGATTTGCGACAATTGACAGAGCTAAACCGATGACGGCAGTCTTAAAGGTCGTTGGCGTAGGCGGAGGAGGTTGCAACGCCATCGAGAGTATGATCAGACGAGGGTTGACAGGCGTAGAATATGTGGCCGTAAATACTGACGCGCAAGCATTGGCAAGCAGCAGCGCCAACCAAAAAGTACATATTGGGACAGCCATAACAAGAGGTCTTGGCGCAGGAGCGGATCCTGGCGTTGGTAAAAAAGCCGTTGAAGAAGATAGAGAAAAAATGGCTGAAACTCTTGCAGGCAGCGATATGGTTTTTATTACCGCAGGAATGGGCGGCGGAACAGGCACTGGAGCGGCTCCTGTTATCGCTTCAATTGCAAAAAGCATTGGGGCTCTTGTTGTTGGTATTGTAACTAAGCCTTTCAGCTGGGAAGGTAAAAAAAGAATGCTTAATGCCGAAAAAGGAATCTTAGAATTAAAACAATATGTAGATAGCTTAATTGTTATTCCTAACAACAGGCTTTTAAGCATTATTGATAAAGGCGTTTCAGCTTTTACGTCATTTGACAAACCGAATGAAGTTTTATATGAAGCTACGCGCGGAATAGCAGATATTATTACTGTTGAAGGCGTAATTAATGTGGATTTTGCCGATGTCCGTTCTGTAATGAATGAAAGCGGAGACGCTTTGATGGGCTGCGGCGTTGCCAGCGGAGAAAACAGAGCTATTGAAGCTGCACAAAAAGCTATTTCCAGTCCTTTACTTGAAGGCGTTAACATAAAAGGCGCAAAGAGCGTACTTTTGAATGTTACCGGATCAAGCAACATTACTATGGAAGAAATTAACGAAGGCAATAACGTAATTTATCAGGCAGCTGGCGAAGAAGCTAATATAATATTTGGATTAGTAAAAAGAGAGGAATTGAATGATTATATCTCTTATACTGTTATAGCAACTGGTTTTGATACGGGCACTGTTAAAGGATATGGCAAAAAAGGCGCTCAGATGGCTTCTTCTGAACCGATCTTTACCAGAAAAGGATTTGTTTTTGGCAACGGCGAAGAAATTGAACAGGATGACTTGCAGGTGCCTACGTTTATTCGCGTAAACGGAGCTAAATCTAATATGCAGAATGAAACAAATGAAAACCCTCAAGGCGGTTTCAGCATAGATCCTTATATCGATTCGGCTAAAGACCGCGTAAAAAAACAAAATGACGACGTCAACTCAAAAGATGATGAAGACGAAAGCTCATCATTCTTGAGAATGATTATGGATTAATGAAAAACAGATAGAACCGGAATATTCCTTTTCGGAATAATTCCGGCTGTTTTTCAACGGCAATAGCAATTAAGGCGTTAATTTATTCGTCGCAAATACGGCAGTCGATATTTATATTGTCTTCTCTGTCTATAGTTATGATTATGCGATTAGGGCGGCAGCAAATACGGCAGTCTTCTTCGAAGTCTTTTTTTCCGCCTGTCGTAAAATCGACTGTGACTAAATTATGGGTTCCACAATATTGACAAATCCAAATAATTTCTTCTTCGGCTTGCATAGTTTTACCTCATCATATTAATTCGTGCGTAATATTCGACGTCATATTAATTATTATGGCTCAATATAAATCATTTCCTGAAAACTTGCGCTAACATTAAAAAAAAGACCCATAATACGAACCTTGACATTAAAACAACTTAAGTTTAATTTTACCATCTTAATCATTATTAGGATATAGATTTGGGAACAAAACAATCCGAATCTGATAAAAAAATACAAAAAACTTTAAAAGAATCGGGTGAGATTCCTGTCCATATTGCAATTATAATGGATGGAAACGGCAGATGGGCAAAAAAACGAGGATTACCCAGGGCTGCCGGTCATAAAAGTGGCATTGAATCTGTCAGAGATATTGTCGAAACTTGCTCAGACCTTGGAGTTAAATATTTAACGTTATATACTTTTTCAACGGAAAACTGGAAAAGGCCAAAACAGGAAGTCTCCACTTTAATGAGATTATTGCTTAGAAGCATAAGAAATGAAATTAATGGTCTAAGTAAGAATAATGTAAGGCTTTTGGCTGTAGGCGACATAGCCTCATTACCTGTAGAACTTCAGAAAGAGCTTAATGATGCAATTGAAAAAACTAAGAACAATACGGACGTAGCTCTTAATCTTGCTTTAAGTTACAGCGGAAGATGGGATATTCTTGAAGCTGTAAAGAAGGTTGTAGCTAATAAGCTTAAAGTAGACGAGATTGACGAAAAATCTTTTTCGGAACTGCTAACTACAAAAGATATTCCTGATCCTGATTTATTGATAAGAACAAGCGGCGAATTTAGAGTAAGTAATTTCTTGTTATGGCAGATAGCATATTCTGAAATTTTTATATCAGATGTTTTTTGGCCCGATTTCAGAAGAAAAAATTTATATGAAGCAATTAAGAATTTTCAGCAAAGAGAGAGAAGATTCGGAAAAGTCAGCGAACAAATAAAAAGAAATGATAAAGGCATATAGAATGTTTCAAAAATCCTCAAAGTATCTTGTAAAAGTGTTACTCATCTCATTGTTCTCGGTTTTTATTTTTTCAGATTCTTTTTCCCAAAATACCAAAACTGCGTATAAAATTCTTGGAATTTCTGTGGAAGGAAGCATATCTGCTGATAATAATCATATTATCGCTAACAGCGGATTAAAAATAAATGACGAAATTCAAATACCTGGGGATCAAACAATTAACGCTATCAAACAATTATGGGCTCTGAATATTTTTTCTGACGTTCAGATAATTATTGATAAGCAAATTGCCGACGGAGTTTTTCTTCTAATTAAAGTTCAGGAATATCCCCGCGTTGAAAAAGTTGCCATTGAAGGCAATGACGAGCTCAGCACTTCGGATATTGAGGCAAAGGTAAATTTTGTAAGGGGGCAAATATTAAAGCCGCAGGAAATTACCAGACTAAAGGCCAAAATAACCGCGCTTTATGACGACGACGGTTATCTTAACGCTGAAATTAATTCTTCAAAATATTCCTACTATTCTGCCGATACTACAAAAGATGAAGTTCACGTTATCTGGCATAATGTAAAAGACCTTGCCGACGAATATACTACTGCGTATAAAATAAGCGAAATAGCAAACACTAACCTTATCGCTAAAGTTAAAGACCGAATTGTTTTGAAATTGAAAATGGTTGAAAACGACAGAGTAGTCGTAAGAAAAATTGAGTTTGAAGGGAATAAGCAGTATGACGAAGGAAAATTAAAAGGCGAGTTTAACGAAATTTCCGAAGCTAAATGGTGGAAGTTTTGGAGCAAAGCTAAATTTGATAAAAAGAAATATATAGAAGATAAAGCTTTGATTTCAAAATTTTATAAGAAAAACGGATTCCGCGATGCGGAAATAGTTTCCGATACTCTTATTTACTCAAATAATAAAAAAGATCTTACTATCCGCATTAAAGTTACAGAAGGTCCTCAATATAAGGTGAGGAATATTACCTGGGAAGGAAACACTATTTATCCTGAAGCTGTTTTGAATGAACGTCTTGGTTTTGTCAAGGGCGATGTTTTTAATTATGAAAAATTCCAACAGAATTTAAGACAGAATGAAAAACAAATAGACGTAGCTTCGTTATACCTTGATAACGGATACCTCCGTTTTGATATGAAAACGGTTGAGACTAAAATTGATCCGGATTCAGTAGATATTAATATTCAGATTAATGAAAATAACCAATTTAAAATTGGCTCGGTTGATATAACCGGAAATGATAAAACAAAAGATAAAGTAATCAGAAGAGAGCTGTTTACAGTGCCTGGCGATTATTTTAACAGAGCCGCTATGTTCAGAAGTCTTCAGCAGCTTGCAAATCTTCAGTTTTTTAATTCAGAAAAATTATACCAAAACGGCGTGGATTATGCGCTAAAGAACGATAGCACTGTAAATGTTACTTATCAGGTTGAAGAAAAATCGAGCGATTATCTAAACGCTTCAGTTGGATACAGCGGCAGTTATGGATTCAGCGGTTCTATGGGTATTACTCTTACCAACTTTTCGTTAGCTGAACCATTTCAGGCTGGCGCGGGACAGGTGCTAAGTTTTAACTGGCAGTTTGGCGTAGGCAGCTATTACAGAACTTTTACTCTTGGTTTTACTGAACCCTGGTTTATGAATACCCCTACATTAGTCGGCGGCGAAATTTTTGATACTCGGCAACAATATGTTTATGATTTGCATCAGGCTGGCGGCTCGGTAAAAGTTGGAAGAAGATTGAAATGGCCTGACGATTATTTTTATATTCAAGGCTTGGCTAAGTTCCAGTATAACGACGTTATTGAAGGCGGAAGCTATTACAAGACTGGCAAGAGCAGGCAGTATACTCTTGGCGCAACAATAAGCAGAAAGAATATAGATAATCCTACATTCCCATCGCTTGGGTCTTCGGTAGCTCTTGACGCTGAAATTTCAGGCGGTCCGTTTTTACCGGGAGACGTTGATTATTATAAATTAAGTTTTAAAGCCGAGTGGTACAGAAGAATATTTAATTCAAACAGAATAGCCTTATATACGGTTGCAGACCTTGGCTATATTGGCGAATTAAACAATGTAGCTTCAAACGCTCAACCATTTGATTATTTTTATATGGGCGGCAACGGACTTGTAATTGCTACTACGCCTCTAAGAGGTTATGACGATAGATCTGTCGGACCCAAAGACGCAGACGGCACAATTTATGGCGGTAGAGTAATGACAAGATATACGACTGAACTTAGGTTTGCCGTATCTATGGAACCTATACCTCTATATTTGCTTGTTTTTGCCGAAGCTGGAAACGTTTTTGACCACATGAAAAATACAGATTTTTTTGATTTAAGAAGAGCTGCCGGAGTAGGCGCAAGAGTTATGATTAACCCTATCGGTCTGATTGGCGTAGATATGGGCTATGGCTTTGATAGAAGAGCGGTTGATGGAAACAAACCCGCCTGGATGTTCCATTTTCAATTTGGCAAAGGATTTTAACCAGACAATCAATTATTAAACAATTATTAAAAGGATCGTATAGTGAAAAAGTACATACTTATTATAGCTGTTCTCTTGTTAACAGGGAGCAATTTATTTTCTCAGGCTCCTCAAAAAATCGGATTTGTCGATTCGCAAATCATTTTTGCGCAATTCCCGGAAGCAATTAAAGCTCAGGGAGATTTGGACGCTATAATTGGCAAGTGGAATTCTACAATCGATAGTATGACTCAGGTATATCAGCAAAAAATAGCAGACTATCAGAAACAATCTACTACAATGACTGAAGCTAAAAAACAGGAATTTCAGAAGAAAATTGTTGAACTGGAACAAACAATTGTCGATTTCAGAAAAGAAAAATTTACTCAGGGCACCGGCGAAGTTTATCAGAAACAGGAACAATTGATTAAACCTGTTAAAGAAAAAATCTTCAAAGCTATTGGCGAAATTGCTAAAGAAGAAAATATGCAGTTCGTTTTTGATAAAACCGGCGACGTAGTTTTGCTATATGCAGATACAGCTTTTGACGTGACTTATAAGGTGCTCGATAAACTAAAAAGAGGGAAATAATCCTTTTTTTCTATTGACTGCCGATTGGGTTTTTTTTAAGTCAATTTTTTACTATTTACAATTTGAAAGCGTTAAGCTTTTTGCAGTTTAGCGCTTTTGAATTAATTAATATTTTTAGTTGAGCAGGAGACGTTATGTTTCGTAAAATATCATTACTTGGTTTTTTCGTGTTTTTGTTGACGAATATTTCATTTTCGCAAATTAAAATTGGTTATGTCGATTCTGATGCGATTATGGATAAACTGCCTGACGCTCAGGACGCCCAGCAAAAGCTTGATATCATTATCAAAGACTGGCAGACAGAACTTAATAAGCTTGAGGCTGACTGGAAATCAAAGTTTGACGATTATGATAAACGAAAACTTATTATGAGCGATCAGACCCGCACTGAAACTGAAGCTGAACTGGTTAAGCTTGAAAAGAAAGTCGGCGAATATAGAGAAAAAAAATTCGGCTCTAACGGCGAATTATTTCAGAAGCAGGACGAAATTATGAAGCCGGTTCAAAATAAGGTTTTTAACGCAATTAAGGAAGTTGCTGTGGATGAAGAATTAGATTTCCTTTTTGATAGAAGCGGCGACGTAATGCTTTTGTATGCAAAAGAAAAATACGATATGACTAATAAAGTTCTTGCAAAACTAAGACTTAAGTAAACGATGAATAGTATAAAAATTAAAGATATCGCCGAACTGATAAATGGTTCTATCACAGGCGATCAGAACATGACAATTTCTAATGCGGCTAAAATTGAGGACGCTAAAGAAGGGGACTTAACTTTTTTATATGCCGACGCTTATAAGAAATTTTTCGCCGCAACAAAAGCTTCCGCAATTATTGTAAAAACAGGTTTTGATAAATCTAGAAGCGATATTGTTTATATCGAAGTTCCAGACCCGAATAAAGCTTTTATTAAAGTGTTGCTTACCATTTTTGCGCCAAAATTCCCTCTATCTGGCATAGATAAAACTGCTTATGTTGATCCATCAGCTTCAGTAGGCGAAAACTCTGCAATTGGTAAAAATGTGGTTATTTCAGCAGGGTGTAAAATTGGCAAAAACGTTAGAATTTTCCATAATACTGTTATTGGTGAAAATACTGTTATTGACGACGACTCTTTAATTTTTCAAAATGTAAGCGTGCGCGAAAATACAAAAATAGGCAAACGCGTTATCCTTCATGCCGGGGTTGTTGTTGGTTCCGATGGGTTTGGATATGTTACGGATGATAAGGGAGTTTATATTAAAATCCCTCAGATTGGCAACGTGGTTCTTGAAGACGACGTTGAAATAGGGGCAAACACAACTATAGACAGAGCCGCGCTTGGCTCTACAGTAATAAAACATGGCGTTAAAATAGATAACCTGGTGCAGATAGCTCATAATGTAGTTATAGGTAAAGATACTGCTATATCGGCTCAGACTGGAGTTTCTGGCAGCTCAATTGTTGGCGATAATTGTATTCTTGCAGGGCAGGTTGGGCTTAGCGGGCATATTGAAATTGGCGATAGAGTTATTTTAGCCGCTCAAAGCGGAGTCTCTAAATCGCTTCCCAAAGCGGGTATTTATTTTGGTTCTCCTGCAAAAGAGCGTTTGGCCGCGTTTAAGATTGAAGCCCATATCAGAAATATTGGCGACTATGCCGATAGAATTAAAAAACTTGAAAACGAATTAAACGAGCTGAAAAAAAATATCGGCTAAATAAGTTTTATTACCAGATAACATTTTTACAACAATCCTTCACATGTTTCAGTTATGTATTGTAACTGACAATATTTTCATTCAAATTTCAACTAGTTTAATCCAATTAAAAAACACGCTGTAAACGGCGTTTTTTTATTTTTAAATATTTTGTAAATTATAAAGAACAAAATAGGAAGGATGATAAATGAAAAAAATAGCTGTAATTCTATCAGGCTGCGGATATCTTGACGGGAGCGAAATACATGAGGCGACTCTTTCTTTATATTTCATTGAGAAATATGGGATGGAGTATGACGTTTATGCGCCGGATATCGATCAGTATCATGTAATAAATCATCTTACGCGCGAAGTTGAAAATGGGAAAAGAAATGTCCTTGTTGAATCCGCAAGAATAGCGCGCGGAAAAATAAAAAATTTAGATTTGCTTAACGCGGAAAATTATGACGCGTTGTTTTTGCCGGGCGGCAACGGCGCGGCAAAGAATCTTTCAGATTATGCTTTTAAAGGCGCTGAAGTAAAAGTCTTGAAAAAGGCAGAGTCTGTAATCAAAGAATTCTCTGACGAAGGAAAATATATCTGCGCCATATGCATTGCCCCGGTTATTGTAGCAAAAAGTCTTGGCAATAAAAAAGTACAGGTAACAATTGGCGACGATAAAGAAACTGCCGCGGATATTGAAAGTTTTGGCGCAAGACACATAAACAAAGCTGTAACTGAGTTTAATTTTGACGAAGCTAATAAAGTTTTAACAACTCCGGCTTATATGTATAACGCAAAGATTACAGAAGCAGCCGAGGGAATAGAAAAATTAGTTAAAAAATTATCTGAAATAATATAACATCAATTATTGTAAAAAATGTAGCGCAGTCGCTCCGACTGCGCTACATTTACCCAAACTAAATTGCAATTTCTATTACGCCCCCGAATACCCTGGAACCCCGTCAAATTCATAGAGATTTTGCGTTTGCACAACGTCAAATCCAGCTTCATCCAGTTTAGAAAGCAGAGCGATAATATTCCCATTCGTAAAGACGGCGTCTTTATTTGCGTTAAAATAACGGCACCTGAAAAGGTCTGTGCAAAAAATATCTTTAGAGGCGTTAGGATAAACTTTTACTCCTCTATTTGCAATCATAGCAATACTAAGCCCGCCGGCAGCTATGGTTTTAAGACTATTGCCCAATTCATTAGCGCTGCCTTTGTGCCAATGCAAAAACACGTCTACGCCGACCAATTCTTTTTTAGCTACAGGAGCCTTAATATACTTATATGGCTCAATTCCTTTAGGAGCGTCTGTTCTGACGTAATCAACGGCTTTTAATTTAACTGGTTTTTCTCCAAGTCTTTCAATAACTGCGTCCGCAAATTCTTTAGTGCCGACTTTCTTTGCGCTTACGCCTTCTTTAAAAATATCATAAGTATGTACTCCATCTTCAATTGTTTTTAGCCAGGCGTTATGAACTTTAGCGGCTATATCTTTTTGGTTTATATGGTTTAGCATCAAAACTGCGCCCAATAAAAGCCCGGATGGGTTTGCAAGATTTTGTCCGGCTCTTCTTGGCGCCGATCCGTGAATAGCTTCAAACATTGCGCCTAACTCGCCAATGTTAGCAGAGCCTGCAAGTCCTACAGAACCTGCTATTTGCGCGGCGACGTCGGAAAGTATATCGCCATATAAGTTTTCCATAACGATTACGTCAAAGTTCTCAGGAGTATCGGCTAATTTAGCAGCGCCGATATCAACAATCCACGATTCATTTTCAATGTCTGGATATTCGGCGGCAATTCTGTCAAATGTTTTATGAAACAATCCGTCGGTCATTTTCATAATATTATCTTTCATAAAGCAGGTTACTTTTTTTCTGCCGTTATTACGGGCGTATTCAAAAGCGTAATGAATAATTTTTTCGCTTCCGGGCACAGTGATTAATTTTAATCCCTGTACAACTTCGTCGGTTTGTCTGTATTCAATTCCGGTATAAAGGTCTTCTTCATTTTCTCGTATTATAACAACGTCCATTACAGGATGTTTTGTATCAACAAAGGGATGATAAGAAACGCAGGGGCGCACATTAGCGTACAAACCTAACGTTACGCGGGCAGTTACGTTAAGGCTCTTAAAACCGCCTCCCTGAGGCGTAGTGATAGGAGCTTTAAGAAACACTTTTGTTCTGCGTAAAGAATCCCAGGAGCTGTCTTCTATTCCTGAAGGATTGCCTTTAAGATAAACTTTTTCGCCAATTTCGATGGTCTCAATATCTATTTTTGCTCCGGCTGCCTGAATAATTCTTAAAGTTGCGTCCATAATTTCAGGGCCAATACCGTCTCCATGCGCTACTGTTATAGGAACATTTTGTGACATAGTTATATCTCCTTTAATAATTATAGTAACCGCTAAAAAAGCATTTTAGTTCAATTAAGATAATAAAATTAATTGCTGAAAATAACAGAAAAACATAGATATTTAAAAATTTTGGCAAAAAAAACAGAAGAATGGGCAGACGCAGTTATATTGTATTTCAAGGGCTAAGTTGTTATCTTAAAAGGTTATTTTATTTTTGTTTATTATGAATTAAGATCGGAAAAAAGTTAATGTTAGAATTACAAAGAACAATTGCAAACCCGGTATCTATGTCAGGCGTGGGTCTGCATACCGGAACGACTTGTACAATGACTTTTAAACCTGCTCCAGAAAACTATGGAATTAAATTTATCCGTACTGATCTTGGCGGCAGACCTGAAATACCTGCAACAACCGACTATGTGGTAGACGTTTCGCGCGGAACTACATTAGCTCTTGGCGAAGCTACCGTTCACACTGTGGAACACGTATTAGCTACAATAGTGGGCTTGCAGATAGATAATATTATTATAGAACTAGACGGAATTGAACCTCCAATTGGCGACGGCAGCGCAATTCAATATGTAGAAGCCTTAACAAAGGCTGGATTTGTACAGCAGTCTGCGCCTAAGGATTATCTAATTATTGACGAAACAGTCACTTATCATAATGAAGAAAATCAGATTGATATAGTCGCTTTGCCGTTAGATAATTACAGAATGACCGTTATGGTCGATTATCAGAATCCGGCATTAGGAAGCCAGCATACTGGTCTTTTCGATTTAGAAAAAGAATTTGTCACTGAATATGCATCTGCAAGAACATTTTGCTTTTTAAGCGAAGTTGAACACCTTTCCGATCTTGGACTTATTAAAGGCGGCGATATTGATAATGCTGTCGTGATTGTCGATAAGCAAATGAACGAACAGGAATTGGAAGGGCTTAGAAATAAACTCAAAATAGACGGAAACGTCACCATAGGCGAAAACGGAATCTTAAATAGCAAAGAACTTAGATACCGTAACGAACCAGTGCGTCATAAGCTGCTTGATCTTATGGGCGACTTAGCTTTAATTGGCGTTCCAATAAAAGCGCAAATTCTGGCTGCGCGTCCTGGGCATATGGCAAATGTTGAATTTGCAAAACTCATCAGAAAATTATATCAGCAGAAAAAAATTGTAAAAAAATATCAGTTAGTAAAAAAAGAAGGGGTCGTTTTAGACTCTACGGCAATACAAAAAATTCTGCCGCACAGATACCCATTTTTGCTTGTTGATAAAATTATTTATTTAGACTTAGACAAAAAAGTTGTGGGGATAAAAAATGTTTCTATAAACGAACCATTCTTTGAAGGACATTTTCCTGGTCAGCCTATCATGCCCGGAGTATTGATAATTGAATCAATGGCTCAGACTGGCGGAGTGTTATTGCTTAACTCTTTCCCTAACCCTGAAGAAAAACTTGTTTTGTTTATGCAGATAAATAATGCAAAGTTTAGAAAGCCTGTTCATCCTGGCGATCAGCTTCATCTTGAAGTGGAACTGGTTAACAGAAAAAGCAAAATTATTATGATGAAAGGAAAGGCGTTTGTAAATGAAGTTTTAGTCGCCGAAGCTGAATTTATGGCTGGCGTTGTTGATAGAGACGAAAAGATAAATACTAATAAATAGGAACTTATGTATGAATAATATTCATCCTACTGCAATTGTAAGTAAAAAAGCGAACATCGGCGATAACAATACTGTTGACGCTTTTGCTGTAATTCAGGACGACGTTCAGATTGGGAACGATTGTTATATCGGTCCTCACGCTGTAATTTATGACGGCGCCCGCATTGGCAACAAAGTTACTATTTATCAATCCGCTTCTGTCGCGCATGTTCCGCAGGATCTTAAATTTGATAAAGAGTCTACTCTTTTTATTATTGACGACGAAACTACTATACACGAGTTCGTTACTTTGCACAGAGGAACAAAAGAAACCGGTTTTTCTAAGATCGGCAAAAAATGCCTGCTAATGGCTTATGTGCATATAGCGCATGATTGCGTTATAGGCGATAATGTTATTCTATCAAACGGCGTCCAGATAGGCGGTCATGTTACTATTGGCGATTGGGCTATTATCGGCGGAATGACTCCTGTGCACCAGTTTTGTAAAGTCGGCAGACATGTTATGATTGGCGGAGGTTTCAGAGCTGTACAGGACGTGCCTCCTTTTATTCTTGCCGGAGCAGAACCTCTTAAGTTTGCCGGACTTAATTTAGTCGGGCTAAGGAGAAGAGGTTTTACTAACGATGAAATTTACGATCTTAAAAAAGCATATGGTTATATTTACAACTCTCCTTTAAACATGACTCAGGCAAAAGCTAAAATTACCGAAGAGCTTGGCGGAAAAAAATATATAGACGAAGTGTTGGCTTTTCTTGAAGAAAGTAAAAGAGGACTTATTGGAAGGTGATCTGGAAATTTATTAATACCGGGTTTAATACCGGCAAATATAATATGGATTACGATCTTAAGCTTGCGCATGAATGTAAAACTGATGAAGCTTTTTTCAGAATATACGGATGGAAGCCATTTTGTATTTCTCTTGGGGCAAATCAGAGTTATGATTCAATAGACTCAGAAAAAGCTTCTGACGAAGGCATTGATATTGTGAAACGACCTACCGGCGGCAGAGCCATCCTACATGCGGAAGAAATTACTTATTCGGTTATTATAAGCCTCTCCTGCGGGCTTACTGCAATGCAGATCTACGAAAAAATAAATCAGGCTCTATTACGCGGATTGTGTAAATACGATAAAACGCTTGAGAAAGCAGAACTTGAAAAAAAACAACCTGATTTCAGGCAGGCTTATAAAGAAGAAAAAAGCGCGGCTTGTTTTGCAAATTCTGCAAAGAGCGAAATTAAGTTTGAAGGAAAAAAGTTAGTCGGAAGCGCGCAACGTAAAATGGAAAATATTATTCTTCAGCACGGCTCTATTTTATGCGGACCGCTTCATAAAAAAATAACAGATTATCTGAAATTATCAGATGAAGGGAAAGAGCTCTTAGTTCAGGAAATGAACAAGAGCGCAGTCGATTTGGAGAGCATATTAGGTAAAAAAGTTGATTATGATAAATTAAGCGATTCTCTTTCGCTTGAATTTAAAGACTACTGGAATAATATTATTAACTAGTTAAAACTGGAAATTATTATGAGCGTACATACAGATTTTAGAAAAATTACAACAAAAACATTTATGCTGATGAAACAGAGCG
>WSSedL1CaDRAFT_10000598_pt1 | contig 24749 bp, 23 predicted proteins | sample WetSurSL1Cattail_FD_9464 | JGI IMG/M metagenome (IMG submission 9464)
ATCCTCGAGCTTTATCTCAACCAGATCAATCTCGGCCAGAACTCCTATGGCGTGGCGGCGGCGGCGCTGAACTATTTCGGCAAGTCGCTCGACCAGCTCACCATCTCGGAAGTGGCGTTCCTGGCGGCGCTGCCCAAGGCGCCAAGCCATTATGATCCGCGCTTCCATTACGACGCCGCCGTAGGGCGCCGCAATTGGGTGATCGGTCAGATGGAAGAGAACGGCTATATCACGCGCGACGAGGCGGACGCCGCCAAGGCCGAACCTTTGCACGCCAACACCCGCCCGCTCGGCAGCCAAACGCAAGACGCGCAGTATTTCGTCGAAGAAGTGCGCCGCGCGCTCTATTCCAAATTCGGCGGCGCCCAGCTTTACGACAACGGCCTGCAGGTACGCTCTTCGCTCGACACAAGGCTGCAGAACTACGCCGTGAACGCGCTGCGCATGGGCCTCGTGCGGTATGACCGCCGGCACGGCTGGCGCGGCGCCAAACAGACCATTGATGTGACCGGCAATTGGCAGGCCGCGCTGACCGGTCTCGGCAATCACTCCGGTATCGAGAGCTGGGACATCGCCGTCGTCCTCGGCTACGGCCCCGGCGGCAGCGTCAAGATCGGCCTCGCCGGCGGCAATGAAGCGACCATTCCGTTCAAGGAACTTCAGTGGGCGCGCCCCCAACTGGCCAATGCCGACGTTGGCGCGGCGCCCGCCAAACCGCAGAACGTCGTCAAAGTGGGCGACGTGATCTATGTCGAACCGGTCGACGCGCATGGCAATTACGGCTTGCGCCAAGTGCCGGAGGTCAATGGCGGCATCATCGCGCTCGATCCCCATACCGGGCGCGTGCTGGCGCTGTCCGGCGGCTTCTCCTACGACTCCAGCCAATACGACCGCGCCATGCAGGCGCTGCGCCAGCCGGGGTCCACCTTCAAACCGTTCGTTTATGCCGCTGCGCTCGACAACGGCTTCACGCCGGTTGCCAAAATCCTCGATGCGCCGTTCTGCATGCAGCAGGGACCGGGCTTGCCGATGTGGTGTCCGGAAAACTTCGAGAAGCACTTCATCGGGCTGGCCACCATGCGCCGCGGCATCGTGCTGTCGAAGAACCTGATGACCGTGCGTCTGGCGCAAGCCGTCGGCATGGACAAGATTTCCCCGATTGCGGAACGTTTCGGCGTTTACAGCCATCTCGATCGCCTGCTGGCCAATGCGCTGGGCTCCACCGGCACCACGCTGCTGAAGATGACCACCGGCTATGCCGAGTTCGTCAACGGCGGCAAGAAAATCCAGCCTTCGCTGGTCGACCAGATTCAGGATCGCAACGGCCATACCATCTGGCGCCACGACGAGCGCAAATGCGACGGCTGCAATAGCAACGACTGGCACGGCCAAGCCGAACCGCTGCTCGACGACACGCGCGCGCAGATCATGGATCCGCGCACCGCGTATCAGATTGTCTCGTTCCTGCAGGGCGTGGTGCAATACGGCACCGGTGCTTCGGTGTCGGTGGTCGGCAAGCCGCTGGCGGGCAAGACCGGCACCTCCAATGAAAGCCGCGACGCGTGGTTCGTCGGCTTCTCGCCCGATCTGGCGGCTGGCGTTTATATCGGCTTCGACAATCCGCGCACCCTCGGCAAGTTGGAGCAGGGCGCCACGGTGGCCGCGCCGATCTTTCGCGACTTCATGAAGGGCGCGCTCGCCGACAAACCGGCGACGCCGTTCCGCGTGCCGTCGGGCATCGAGTTCGTCAGCATCGACCGGCTGACTGGCGCCCCCGCCGCCAACGGCGCCTCGGGTACGATCCTGGAAGCCTTCAAGCAAGGCACCGCCCCGGGCGAACCGGGCGCCCCGCCGACCATGATCATCGGCGGCGACCAGCCAACAACCACCGGCACCACCAACGGCGCCACCGGCGTCGAAGAAGGCACCGGCGGGCTGTATTAGGTAGCTTAGGAAAAGGTCCTCCGCGTGCTCGCGCGCCGGTGAACGAATGCAAGGGATGCGTGAATAGAGTACTGTGTCTCCTAAATTCAACCGAGCCGATGGAGCGCAAATGCCCGTTCCTATAAGGCCTAAGATTTATCACATCGTCCATGCGGACAGGCTGGCATCTATCGTGGCCAACGGTTTGCTGTGCGATACAGCGATGACGCAGCTTACGCCGGGTACGACCATCGGCATGAGCAACATCAAGCAGCGGCGGCTTACTGAGCTGCAACTGGCAAGTCATCCCGGCCTCTTTGTCGGGCAGTGCGTGCCGTTCTACTTCTGCCCGCGCTCGATTATGCTCTATCTGATCTATCGCGCGAACGACCCCGGGTTGGACTACAAAGGAGGCCAGGGACCAATTGTCCATCTTGAATGCGATCTGCACACCGTGGTCGCCTGGGCAGAACAGAATCACCGCCGCTGGGCGTTCACGCTTTCGAATGCGGGGGCCCGTTACTTTGAGGATCGCGCCAGTCAGGCACAATTCGGAGAAATCAACTGGGACGCCGTTGCCGCGACGCACTGGTCCGGCCAAGGAATTTCTCCGCGGATAAAAGAGGGAAAGCAGGCGGAATTTCTGGTCGAAAGCCGTATCCCATGGCATCTTATAGAACGAATCGGCGTACTGATGGCTGAGATTGCCCAGCAAGTAGGTGCCGCCATGCAAGGGGCCGGGCACAGACCCGTCGTCGAAATCCGCCGCGATTGGTACTATTGAAGAGGAGGGCTCTGCGAATGATCACATTCACGACAGGCGACATCCTCAAAGCGGATGCTGAAGCGCTTGTCAACACGGTCAACTGCGTTGGCGTTATGGGGCGCGGCATTGCTCTGCAATTCAAAAACACTTTCCCAGAGAACTTCAAGGCGTATGAAAGCGCCTGCGCGCGTGATGAGGTGCAGCCGGGAAAGATGTTCGTCTTCGAAACCGGCATGATGACGAACCCAAAATATGTCATCAACTTCCCGACCAAACGGCATTGGCGCGGCAAGAGCCGGATGGAAGATGTCGAGGCCGGGCTAGTCGCCTTGGTGGGCGAGATTAACCGCCACCGCATATCTTCGATTGCGGTCCCGCCTCTTGGCGCGGGCCTGGGTGGATTGGCTTGGGATGCGGTGCGTACTCGTATCGAGACCGCTCTGCGCGGCCTCGTAGACGTGAATATCATTGTCTATGAGCCCAATGGCGCGCCGGACACGCAAACGATGAGCCATATCCGCGAAGTGCCGAAGATGACTGCAGGTAGGGCCGCGCTCGTCATTCTTATGCAGCGTTATCTGAACGGCCTTCTCGATCCGTTCGTGACACTGCTGGAAGTGCACAAGCTGTTGTACTTTATGCAGGAGGCCGGGCAGAACCTGCGCTTGCGGTACACTAAGGCTCTTTATGGTCCTTATGCGGAAAACCTGCGCCACGTCCTAAAGGCGGTCGAAGGGCATTTGATTTCGGGATATGCAGACGGTGGTGACGCCCCCCACAAGAAAATTGAACTTGTTCCGGGCGCAATTGGCGAAGCGCAAACGGTCGTTGAAGGGGACCTGGAAGCAAAACTGCGTTTTGAGCGTGTGGGCAAACTCGTCCAGGGTTTTGAATCCCCGTTCGGCCTCGAATTGCTGGCTACGGTGCATTGGGTCTGCACCCGCGAGGGCGCCAGGACCGCCGATGAGGCCATCGAAAAGGTCTATGCCTGGAATGAGCGCAAGCAACACTTTACCCGTCGTCAAATCACGCTGGCGTTTGAAATGTTGCAGTCACAAGGCTGGCTGAATCAGCCCGGCAATTAGTGCTTGGTACGGATTTTGGGGGCACATCACTTAATTTCGTAATCCATCGTGTGCCCGCGCCGGTGGCTTCCCGCCCTTGAAATTTCCCCATTCGCTTCCCATTTCCTAAGGGTTGTTTGACCGCGCTGGAGATGATGCGCCGCTGTCGCGTGAGTGATGGTGTGTCGTTTAGAACGCTTCGAATTTGATTCTGGAAGTTCGGTGGCCTTCGGGCGTGCTGGCGCCCTCGCTGTAGCAAGGAGAAAATCGTTTTGCGTCTGCCGGTTAGGGGCAAAATTGACGAATTGAATTGCGATTTTCTGATTTTCTGTAGATGTCCCGCTGTCCCGCGAAGGCGCGGGGGTAGAAAGGGGGGAGGGGTGGAGGAAATCGCGAAAGTCTGAAAACAATGATCAAGTGTTTGTGGATTTCGGCTTTTCCCGCTCCAGATGTTGTGGTCCGCGGGCCGGGCTGCGGAATTTGCAACGCGCCTTTTGAACCACTATATCCGGCCCCCTAACCCCTTGAATTGGACTGCCATGCGCCCCGAAATCGAACGTGCCATCAGTGAAATCCAGCAGGCGATCAGCTTGCTGAGGAGGCATCTTTGACTGGGACAAGTCTGTCCGCCGTCTCGATGAACTGAACGCCAAAGCCGAAGACTCCACCATTTGGAACGCCCCCGCCGCGGCGCAGAAGATGATGCGCGAGCGCCAGCGGCTGGAGGCGGGCATAGCCGGCATCCGCCGCCTCGAATCCGAACTGGCCGACGCCCATGGTCTGATCGAAATGGCCGAGGCCGAGAACGACGCGGCGATGGTGGCCGACGGCGAGGCGTCGGTTTTGGCGCTGGCCAAGAAGGCCGATACGCTCAGGCTGGAATCCATGCTGTCGGGCGAAGCCGACGGCAACAACACCTATCTCGAAATCCACGCCGGTGCCGGCGGCACCGAAAGCCAGGACTGGGCCGAAATGCTGCTGCGCATGTACACGCGCTGGGCCGAGCGTCGCGGTTTCAAGGTCGATTGGCTGGAAGAGAGCGAAGGCGAAAGCGCCGGCATCAAATCCGCCACGCTGCTGGTCAAGGGCCCGAATGCTTATGGCTGGCTGAAGTCGGAGCAGGGCGTGCACCGGCTGGTGCGCATTTCGCCGTTTGACGCCAATGCGCGGCGGCACACCAGTTTTTCGTCGGTGACCGTTTATCCGGTGATCGACCAGACCATCGAACTCGACATTCCGGATAAGGAAGTGCGTATCGACGTTTATCGGTCATCGGGCGCGGGCGGTCAGCACGTCAACAAGACCGAGAGCGCGGTGCGCATCACCCATCTGCCGACCGGCATTGCGGTGGCGTGTCAAACCGAACGCTCGCAGCATCAGAACAAGGCCAATTGCTGGGAGATGTTGCGTTCGCGCCTTTACGAGATTGAGCTGAAGAAGAAGCAGGCCGAGACCGGCGCCTTCGTCGGCGAGAAATCCGACATCGGCTGGGGCCATCAGATCCGTTCGTATGTACTACAGCCTTATCAGCTGGTGAAGGATCTGCGCACCGGCGTTGAAAGCCGTTCGCCGGACGACGTGCTCGACGGCGATCTCGACCCCTTCATGGCCGCGGCGCTGGCTCAAGCTATCGGCGGCAAGAAGGTCGAGGCGATCGAGGATTTGGAGTAGGGCGCGGCTCAAACAAAACCCCGCCGCGATTGCGCGCAGCGGGGTTGCGGTATTCTTAGCGCTGCGCCGTTACGACTTGAGCGGCGTGAAACTCGCCGACGGGCCAGCGTTGGTGACCGTGCGCGACACCAACGTGGCGGCCGGCGTGGCGGCCGGCGTTTCGGGATGTATAACCGATGCGGCCGCGGCACTTTCGAGCTTGGCCGCGACGTCGGCCAGCGGATTGTCGGCGTGGCGGCAATTGCCGTCGAAATAGGCGCCGGTTTCCACCGCAAAGGCTTCGTGCAGGATGTTGCCTTGAACGTGGCAGGTGGAAGCGAGCAGAACTTTGCGGGCGCGAATGGACCCTTCGACGCGGCCGCGGACCTGAATTTCTTCGGCCGCCACATCGCCGTGGATGACGGCCTTCTCGCCGATCACCAGATTGGCGGCATAGACGTCGCCTTCAATACGGCCGTCGATCTGCACGTCGCCGCTCGACTTGAGCGTGCCGGTGACCACGAGGTCGGCGCTGATGATGGATGGGGCCGACGGCACCCGCGGTTTGCGCATGGCCGCTTGATTTGGCATCGGCGGCGGAGGCGCCGGAGTATTTACGCGTTCGTCTTTTTTACTGGAGAACATATCGCCCTGCCTCGATGAAGTTTCTCGGGTTCCTTACCACATCGTCGTACCAGATCTCGTAATGAACATGCGGTCCGGTGCTACGCCCCGTCGATCCGAGTTTTCCGACGGGTGCACCTTCCCCCACCCTGGCCCCAACCTGCACCAGGATCGATGACAGATGTGCGTATCTCGTATGAATACCGTAACCGTGGTTGATTTCCACCATCTTACCATAGGAACCCTTAACGTCGGCCCATACCACCACGCCGGGTGCCGTCGAATGCACAATCGCTCCGGTTGGACCGGCAAAATCCAGGCCCGGATGGAAGGCATAACGGCCGGTGAACGGGTCGACACGCGCGCCGAAGCCGCTGGTCCGTTCGAAGGACGGGCCCGAAACCGGGGTTGTTAACGGTACGTGCTTCATACCATTAAGCAACTGGGTCATTTCCGTGAGCACCGCCGAGGACTTCAGATAGGCCTGCTGAAAGGCCGTATCGACGATGCCGTCGATCGAAACCGCCGACAGCGGGATCTCCGGTCCGCCGACGCCGCCTTCACCAGTTTGCACGCGTTGGGCGAACTGTTCGGGATTGATGCCGGTGCGCTTCAAGACTGCGCGAATGTTGCCGACACCTTCTTCGACCTGACCCTGGGTGCGCGCCATCAACATAGTCTCACCGGCGCTAAGGCGGCGCAGGCGTTCGGTCTGGGCGGCGAGCTGACGAAGAACCGGGTGGCGGGCGATGATCTCGGGCGACAGCTCGGCAGTCTGGCGATGGCCGAACAGCGCCCCCGCGAGGCGTCCGACCGTCGAGCCAAAATCGAGCATGCTGGCACGGGTCGGCTTGGCGGACCGCGGCTGCGGCTTGACCGGTTGCGGATTGACGGTCACGTCGGACGAGCCGGCGCTGTTCTGAATTCGCGACGGCGGAGGTGCGGCTTCCAACGCATCGTTCGGTGCGCCACCTTCACCAGCGCCTTCCGGACCCTGGCGCACGTTGTTCTGCCGGTTCAGCGTCGCGTCGACCTGCCGCTTGCGGTCGAGAACCTCTTGAATGACGTTTTGTTTGGCGGTCAGTTCATCGGCCGCCGATTTGAATCTGTCTTCCGCCGTCACCAGCGCGGTGTTCACTTCGTCATACGAGCCCTGCAAGTCGGCGACGCGGATCTCGTAATTTTGCACCGTTTGCTGGAAGCGATGATCCTTGGCCGCGATGATGCGGTCCTTGAAGATCACGTTGACCGTGGCAAACGCGACCCAGCCGAGGAAAATCAGGCAAAGGCCGGCGAATGTCGCCTGAAGGATCGGACTAAAGGTGAAGAATTGTACGCGGCCATCGCTGCGTACGTAGACTTGGCGTTCGGGAAACGTCTCGTGTAACCAAGCCCAAGCGCGCTCCAGGAGCGACTCCGCCATTGCACCACTTCCCCTTTGGGCGTCTTTCTGTGCGCCAACCCCAATGGCCGGTATTTCACCGAATTCCTGGCGCTTGTTCAAGCTATTGGCCCAGAAAAAGGAGCGCGCGGTTAATCGAAGGGGATGTGCGCGATGCGACTTGGGCGCACTCAAAGCTCTTTCGCCGCCGCGAGTACGGCCTCCGCGTGGCCGTCAACTTTAACTTTGTGCCAAATCGCCCGGATTTTGGCGGAGCCGTCGATCAGGAATGTGGCGCGTTCCATGCCCATGGACTTGCGGCCATAGAGGTTTTTTTCGATCCAGACACCGTAAGCTTGCGCCAATTTGGTCTCGGGATCGGAGGCCAGCGTGAGTTTCAGCTTATGCTTGTCTTTGAATTTGTCGTGCGAGGCGACGGTATCTTTGGAGACACCAATCACGACGACACCCAAATTTTGGAACTTTTTCGCGTGTTGCGTGAAATCGACCGCCTCCCGGGTGCAACCGGACGTATTATCTTTGGGGTAGAAGTAGAGCACGACGGGTTGTCCCTTCAGGCCAGCCAGGGATACCTGGCCGCCGCCGTCGGTCGCGAGCTTGAACGTGGGCGCTTTGTCGCCGGGCTTGAGGTCCATTCGTTATCCAGAGTTTAGGTGGTGAATAGGCCGTTAAGCTGTATAGGCAATACTGTGCTGTGATGTGCGATTCAGCGCAATACCCTTGGTCCACAGGGCTTGGGGACGAACGGCGCGGACCTTGAAAGGGTGGACCCCCTCGTGAACCCGATCGCATTGTTGCGGCGTACTGTCAAANTGCATCATTTGAGCCGCGCCGGGCTGGTTGCNGCGAGCATCGTCGCTGCGCTTCTTTTCTTTGTGATCGGGACTGGCGTCCGTCTTTTGATCGGACCGGTGTCGCTGGGACCTTTTGCTGGTTCCTTGGCCGACGCGATCGACCGTGCGCTGCCGGGCGTCACAGTGAAATACGATCAGGCGGCAGTCGAATGGGAGCGCGACGAGGGCAAGATCAATCTCGTCATCCTCGGCACCCGCGTGTTCGACCGCGACGGGCGCATCATCGCCCAGGCGCCCAAAGCCGATATCGATATCGCCGCCGGTCCTTTCCTTAAGGGGAAGATTGAGGTCCGGCGGATCATCCTGGTCGGCGTGCAACTCACGCTGGTGCGCACCATCGACGGCGGCCTTCGGCTCGGCATCGGCAAGGACCGGCAGGAAGAAGACATCCTCAAACGCATTCAGGATGCGCTGAAAGAGAGCAAAGGCCCCTCGACGCTCGAGAGCTTTGCGGTGAAGCGGGCGCGGCTCGCCTTCTATGACGAAGCGTCCAAATTGTTCATCGTTGCGCCGCGGACCGATTTCCAACTGAAGCGCAAAGGCACGGGGCTGGCCTCAGCGTTCAATGCTGATGTGGAGATTTCCGGTTTTCCGGCACACGTTTCCGGCGACGTCGTATTTCCCTCCGACGCTACGCCGGTGACCGGACATATCGCGTTGACCGGACTGGCGCTGCATGCGCTGGCCGCCAATTCGAATGCGTTTGCGGCGGTCAAGAACACCGCGTTGAAGCTCGATCTGACCGGCACCTTCACCATCGACGGGCCGAAACTCATCGCGGCCGATTTTGGCGGCACGGGTGCGGGCAATTTCCTCATCCCGGATATCAAGAATGGTATTGTGCATGTCTCGCGCATCGCGGCGCGCGGGCACTATGACGGCGTCAACCGGCGCGTGGTGCTGGATGATGCCAGCATCGTCTCCGACAAGATCAAGGCCGGGTTCAAAGGCAAGCTTGGCTTCGAGTTCGATCCGGCGGGCGACGTGTCGGGGCTTTCCGGCGAATTGCACATCAGCCGCATCGGATTGGCCTTGCCCGGCGTGTTTGCCAAGCCGGTCGAATTCGAGACCGTCGATGTCAAAGGCGATTGGCAGCGCGCAACACGAAAATTTGTGATCGAGAAATTGTCGGCGGGCGGGGCACCGGTCGGCCTGCAGGCCTCCGGCCAAATCACGATGGTGGAGGGGCAGTCTCCGGCCGTCGACCTGACAGGCTCGTTCGCGGCGATGACGGTGCGCGATCTGGTGCGCTACTGGCCGCTGGGGGCGGCGAGCGGCGGCCGCGATTGGATCGATACCAATATGCCAAACGGCAATGTCGGGCCGGTTGCTTTCGAGATTCATTTCACGCCCGGATTGCTCGATCAGCCGGCGCTGACGCCCGAAGCCATCTCGGTGAAATTCGCCGTCACCAATGCCGAGGCCATCTACATCAAAGGCCTCACTCATATGACTGAGGTACGGGGCACAGCGGTGGTGACCGGCAACTCGCTCGTCGCCGAACTCACCTCGGGGCGCGTCGGGCCGCTGACGATCAAAACTGCCCGCTTCGAGATTCCCGATTTCAGCGTCGCCGAGGAAATTGGCATCGTCACTGCCAAGGTGCAGGGTGCAATGCCGGACGTGCTGGCATTGGCCGACATGGGCAATCTGCGCTACCCGACGCGGTTTGGCATCAATGCCGCCAGCACCAAGGGCGACGCCGCGCTCGACCTGTCGTTCAAGATACCGATGCTGAAGTCGGTGTCAGTTGACCGCATCGCCATTTCGATCAAAGCGGCGGTCACCGGTTTTGCGATGACGCTCGGAAAATCGACCCAGATCACCGACGGCAACGTGAATTTTGTTATCGACAACGACCGGCTGAAGGCGACCGGCACTTCCGGCCTTGGCGGATCGGCTTCGCGGTTAGCGCTCGATTGGACCGAGGAGTTTTCCACCGCCAAAGGACCGATCACCACGCGCGTTAATCTCAAAGGCACCGTGGACGATATCGCGCGCGCCACCCTCGGCATCGGCGGCAAGGACTATCTCAAGGGGCCAATCGGCATCAACGGATCGCTGACGGGCCATCGCGGGTCGCTGCAACAGGCCAATCTTACGCTTGATCTGACGCCGGCGGCGGTCACGCTCAATCTCATCGGCGTCAACAAGCCGGCGGGCTTTCCGATGGCGGCGCGCTTGGCGGTGGGGTTTGCGGCCGGCAGCACCATCGATACGGTCGGCATCCGCGTGACGGGACCAGGCGCGACGGTGAATGCCAATGCGAAGTTCGACGGCGGCCATCTGGCGCAATTGCAGGCACCTGTGGTGCGCATTGGGCCGCAGAACGATTTCGCGCTCACCCTGACGCGGGGGGGCGCCGGCAGCGATCTGCAAATCCGTGGTCGTTCGCTCGACGGCTCGCGCATCGGTGCCGAAGGCAGCGGCGGCAGCGAAGTCGCCAAATTCGACGAGCCGTTCCGCATCAGCGCCCACATTGACCGGCTGGGCTTGCGCGACGGTGTGGTGCTCTCCAACTTCACCCTCGACATGGCGGGGATCTCCGACCGGCCCGCAACGCTGTCGATGTCGGGTAATCTGTCGAAGTCGGCGGCGCTGTCACTGAGCATCGCACCGAGTGATGCTGGGCGCCGCCTCACCATGGCGACCGGTGACATGGGCTTGTTGCTGCAAGGTCTGTTCGGCTTTACCAGCATGAAAGGCGGTAAACTGGACATCTCGGCGAATTTCAGCAGCCGTGCGGAGCAATCCGCGCCGGGGGACGCACCTGACTTCCAGGGCAAGGCGACGCTGCGAGACTTCCGCGTCTTGAACCAGCCGCTCTTGACGCGCCTGTTCTCCGCCGGATCGTTGAGCGGGCTCGCCAACCTGATGCAGGGGCAGGGCATTCAGGTGGACTCGCTGGACGTGCCGTTCTCGTCGAAGAACCGCGTCATCTCGGTGCATGATCTGCGCGCCACCGGCCCGGCCATCGGCGTGTCGGCCGACGGTTATGTCGATAGGCCGAAAAACGCTATCGCATTGAAGGGATCGCTAGTGCCGCTGTTCGGGCTCAACAGCGTGCTCGGCAAGGTTCCGCTGCTCGGCACCCTGATCACCTCGAAAGAGGGCGAGGGCATCATCGGCATGACCTACAGCGTCTCCGGCAATGCCGACGAACCGAGTGTGAGTGTGAACCCACTGTCGGCACTGGCGCCCGGTATTCTGCGCCGCATCTTCGAAGGCAAGATGCCCAACGCCGCCAATGCGCCGTCGAACAATTTGCCGCCCGCGACGGCGCCGGTGCCGACGCCGAAGCCGAAAGCAAAGCCGGCGCACGACGGAGATTAGGCGCCCGCGTTTCTTCTTGCCGGTGGCTATTTGGGGGCGCTGTTGCTGCGCGGCCCGTAGCCGGCAGTTGGCGCGAAATCCAAATTTTCGCCATCCGTTTGATGGACGCTCCGGGTAATGGCCTTGATCGGGAGCGCCGACAAATCGGTTTGTGCCTGCACCAGCATATCGGCCGTTATCTGTCCGTGGGACATCGCTGCAATTTGATTGAGGCTCATGGTCTTGAAGAAATGATACATCGCGTGCGCGCGCAACCCGGGAAAATCCTTGTCCAGAATGGCGCATCCCGCCAAGGTCGCCGCAATGTTTTCGATCGGAACATTCAGCGTGGAATTTGACGACTCTAGTGCCGCAACTTGCTTCGGCGCCGTGACATCCGTAGCCGTCTCAGCCCACAGTGCTACCGGCATGAGCGCAAGAGCGGCCATCAACAGGGGCATTCGCATTGATCTGGACGACATGGGCTGCCTCCTTAAAGGCACGCCGTGCGACTCCGGCTGGAGCGTTTCACGAGATTGACGAAGCGCTCTATATTCTAGCTTTGTCGCATTTTTCTGAAGGCGCTCTGTTGGTCTGACGTTTTTCGGCGCCCGTGGCGATGTCGGCAGCGACATGATTATGACCATCGTGCTGCCAACGCTAGAACCGGAATCTACTCACAGATGGCGGTAATTGGATCCATACGCCCGCGAACGGGCATGGGTAGTTTCCGACCCTGCCTTCGGCAATGCTTCTTCGGATATTGATGTTGCTCGGGGCCGCAAAGCAGATGTAACGCCAAAATCCGATGGCGTGAGAAGGGCCGCGAATAGACCCTGTGAACTCCAAAGGAGATGCTCATGCCGCTCATTACCCTTGTCGTCGTGCTGATCGTCGTCGGCGTGCTGCTGTGGCTTGTCAATACTTACATTCCCATGGATAGCAAGATCAAAAATATCCTGAACGCTGTCGTTGTGATCGCTGTCGTGCTCTGGCTTCTGAACGTGTTCGGCCTGCTTGATAGCTTTTCGAACATCCATGTCGGCAAGCTGTGACGGACGGAGTGTGTGAGCGATGACGACCAAGGCCCCCAGGGAATTTCCGGTGGTTTGCGTCGGCGGCTCGGCTGGAGGGCTCGACGCCTATGAACGGTTGCTGCGACGCCTGCCCGGCCAGCGATAACAATATTGGGACAAAGCCCACTATCGCAAATTCAAACGGGCTTGATGAGAATGTGTTTTTTCTTGCCGATGGAGAGCTTCAGCACGCCTTGGCCGGTGATGTCGCTGGCGCTGACGGTGGCTTTTACGTCGGCGACCGGCGCGTCGTTAAGCTTGAGGCCGCCCCCCTGGATGAACCGGCGTGCTTCGCTGGCCGATGTCGTCAGACCCGCCTGATGCGCGAGCGCCGTCAGCGGCATGCCGATCAGTTTGGCGCGTTCGATCTCGAACGTCGGCAAGCCTTCGGCCATCGCCCCTTCCTCGAAGGTGCGCCGCGCGGTTTCAGCGGCTTCCAACGCGACTTCACGGCCGTGGGCCATGGCGGTGGCTTCGGTGGCGAGTACCTTCTTGGCCTCATTCAACTCGGCGCCCTGTAACGCTTCCAGCCGCACGATTTCGTCCATCGGCATATCGGTGAACTGGCGCAGGAAACGGCCGACGTCGGCGTCTTCGGTGTTGCGCCAGAACTGCCAGTAGTCATAGGGCTTCAACATGTCGGCGTTGAGCCAAACGGCCCCAGCTGCGGTCTTGCCCATCTTGGCGCCAGAGGCGGTGGTCATCAGCGGCGAGGTCAGACCGAACAGCTGCGCCTCAGTCAAACGTCGGCCAAGATCGGTGCCGGAGACGATGTTGCCCCACTGATCGGAGCCGCCGCATTGCAGCCGGCAGCCGTAACGCTTGTAGAGCTCGACGAAATCGTAGCTCTGCAGGATCATGTAGTTGAATTCGAGGAAGCTGAGCGGCTGGTCGCGTTCGAGGCGCAGCTTGACGCTATCCATCGTCAGCATGCGATTGACCGAGAAGTGGCGGCCGACATCGCGCAGGAACGGGATGTATTCGAGGCGGTCGAGCCAATCAGCGTTGTCGATCATCACCGCGTCGGTCGGACCGTCACCGAACTTCAGGAACCGTTTGAAAACCTGGAAGATGCCCTTCTTATTTTCTGCGATCTTCTCGGGCGTGAGAAGCTGGCGGGCGTCGTCTTTGCCCGACGGATCGCCGATCTTGGTGGTGCCGCCGCCCATCAACACAATCGGCTTGTGGCCGGTCTGTTGTAAGCGATGCAGGGTCATGATCTGGACGAGGCTGCCGACATGCAGCGACGGCGCGGTGCAGTCGAAACCGATGTAGGCGGTGACGCACTCTTTGGCGAACAGTTCATCAAGGGCCGCGTCGTCGGTCGAGGCGTAATAGGAGCCGCGCGCCACGAACGAGCGGAGAAATTCGGATTTGAAAGCGGGCGCGGTGGTCATGACGCGGCTCCTTGCTGCCGGTTGGGGTGTTTACGGCCCCGGCGGCCCAAAGCCAATACGGAGCCAGTTCGATCAGCGGTGATCGTAGGGGTGGACCATCCGCTCGTTGACGTATTCCTTCACCACCTCCACCACCTCGGTTTCGTGCTTGTCGAAGAAGTGGTTGGCACCTTCGACGTGTTCGTAGGTGATCTTGATGCCCTTCTGGGCGGTGAGGCGGTCGACCAGCTTCTGCACGTCGTTTTCCGGCACGACGAGGTCCTTGGTGCCGTGGACGATCAGGCCGGAGGCCGGGCAGGGTGCCAGGAAGGCGAAGTCGTACATCGACGCGGGCGGGGCAATCGAGACGAAGCCGGTGATCTCCGGGCGGCGCATCAAAAGCTGCATGCCGATCCAGGCGCCGAAGGAAATCCCGCAGATCCACACGAACGACGGGTTGGGGTAGAGCGTGTTCATCCAGTCCAGAATGGCCGCCGCGTCCGACAACTCGCCGGCGCCGGAATCGAAGGCGCCTTGGCTGCGGCCAACGCCGCGGAAATTGAACCGTACCGTGGTACAGCCCAACCCGTGAAACATGTGGAACAGGTCGTACACCAAAGGGTTGTTCATGGTGCCGCCGAACTGCGGGTGCGAGTGCAGCACCAGCGCCATCGGGGCGCCCGGCGCCTTCTGCCGTTGATAGCGGGCCTCAATGCGTCCTGCGGGGCCGGGGAGGATGATATCAGGCATGGGCGGTCCAACTCCGAATCGCCGGGCTTAGCCGAGTGCCGGCTAGGGCCTTGGGCGGGGGTACTTTAGGGATTTTAAACGCAGCGGGCTGCAAATAAAATTCTATCAAAAACATGCACATAGCGATTTCGTTGTGGAGAGGTCCAGAGGAATTCTTGACCTTGGCACTCGGGAAATCTATACCGCTTCCAGGAAGCACGCGACGCGTCTTGCTGTTGTTCTTACACCAGTCGGCCCCCCGTTGCGCAAGGAAAACGAACGCGAGGAAAGCGCTCGAGCACGTATTGGAGTTAAGACAATGAGGCTCAGCACCAAAGGACGTTACGCCGTGATGGCGATGGCCGATCTGGCCCAGCACGAGGCGGGCGGTCGTCCGGTTTCCCTCGCAGATATTGCCGAACGGCAGGAAATCTCGCTGTCGTACCTGGAGCAGCTTTTCGCCAAGCTCCGGCGCAGTGGTCTGGTCGGCAGCGTGCGCGGTCCGGGCGGTGGTTACCGGCTCAGCCGGCCGTCGGACGAAGTGCGGGTGTCGGACATCATCATGGCGGTCGACGAGCCGATTACGGCGACCCGCTGCAAGCCCGGCAGCGCCAAAGGCTGTGCCAGCCAGGGCGCCCGCTGTATCACCCACGATTTGTGGGAGGAACTCGGCCGGCAAATCCATATGTTCCTGTCGTCCGTATCGCTTGCCGACGTCATCGAGAAGCGGATATTGGGCAGGGCCCAGCTCGGCCTGCCGCAAGGCGAAGGTGAAGGCGAAGGCGAAAGCGGGAACGACCGCGTCGCCGCGTAAAATACGATCCTGTCGAAAGCATAATGGCCTATCTCGATCACAATGCGACGGCGCCTTTGCGCGATGCGTCGAGACTTGCGGCCGAACGCGCGTTTGCGGCGGGCGGCAATGCCTCGTCGGTGCACGCGAGCGGCAGGGCGGCGCGGGGGCTGATCGAGGACGCGCGGGTTAAGGTCGCCGCCTTGGCTGGTGTCGAGCCCTCCGAAGTTGTGTTCACTAGCGGCGCCACCGAAGCGGCTGCGCTCGCCCTATGGGGGGCGGCGCAAGGTGCGATCGATGCCGGCGTGCGCATCACCCGGCTGTTCGTTTCGGCAATCGAGCATCCGGCCGTGCTGGCCAATGCCGCAACTGTTTCGGAACGGTTCGCGGGCTTGCGTTTGGAGACCATCCCGGCGACAGCCGGTGGCGTCACCGACATGGATGCGCTGCGAAATGCCCTCAGAGAAGGAAAGGGGCGGTCCCTGATCGCCTTGATGGCGGCGAATAATGAGACCGGCGTCATCCAGCCGGTCGGTGAAGCGGCGGCGCTGGCGGCTGAGGCCGGGGCCCTTCTCCTGGTCGATGCGGTGCAGGCGGCGGGACGGATGGCCGTGCCGCGGGCCGATTACGTGATGTTGTCGGCGCACAAGATTGGCGGACCGCAAGGCGTGGGTGCCCTGATCCTGAAAAACGGCGTGCCCTTTACGCCGCTGATTACGGGTGGCGGTCAGGAACGCGGCATGCGGCCCGGCACGGAGAATGTGCCGGGCATCGCCGGATTTGGGGCCGCGGCCGAGATCGCCATGCGCGAGACCGTGGCGCCGGTGCTGCGCGACCATTTTGAAGCCGGTTTGCGCGCAATTGTTCCAAACGTGATCATCTTCGGGGCCGAGTCGTCACGTCTCGCCAACACGTCCTGCTTTGCATTGCCCGGAATCAATGCCGAAACGGCATTGATGGCCTTGGACCTTGACGGCGTGATGTTAAGCTCGGGTTCTGCCTGCTCGTCAGGTAAGGTCAAACGGTCGCACGTCCTTGCCGCGATGGGCGTGAACGATGATGTTGCAGGGTGTGCTTTGCGCGCGAGCTTCGGCTGGTCCTCCACCGAAGCGGACGTCAAAGCGGCGTTGTTGTCGATTACCAACCTTCAGGCGCGCATCCGTTCGCGCGCCGCCGCATGAGAGGCGGAAATGTCTGCCGGTTCTGATACCAAAGACCAAGTTGCCGCTCTCGGTGAGAAGTACAAATACGGCTTCGTCACCGACATCGAAACCGATCGGGCCCCTAAGGGTCTGAACACCGATATTGTGCGGTTCATTTCGGCCAAGAAAACCGAGCCGGAATGGATGCTTGACTGGCGTCTGGCGGCGTTCCGCCGCTGGACCGAAATGCGCGAGCCAAATTGGGCGCGCCTGCGCTATGCCAAGATCGACTACCAGGATTCCTATTATTACGCCGCGCCGAAGAGCACGGAAAAATATGAGAGCCTGGACGAGGTCGATCCCAAGCTACTCGAAACCTATGCCAAGCTCGGCATCCCGATTTCGGAGCAGAAGCAGTTGGCCGGCGTCGCGGTCGACGCGGTGTTCGATTCGGTTTCGGTCGCCACCACCTTCAAGGAACGGCTCAACGAAGCGGGCGTGATCTTCTGCCCGATCTCGGAAGCCATCCGCGATTATCCCGATCTGGTGCGCAAGTATCTGGGTTCGGTCGTGCCGGTGACGGACAATTTCTTCGCCACCCTGAACTCGGCGGTGTTTTCCGACGGCACGTTCGTTTACGTGCCCAAAGGCGTGCGCTGCCCGATGGAGCTGTCCACCTACTTCCGCATCAACGCCAGCCAGACCGGCCAGTTCGAACGCACGCTGATCGTCGCCGACGAGGGCAGTTACGTTTCATATCTGGAAGGCTGTACGGCGCCGATGCGCGACGAGAACCAGCTTCACGCTGCGGTGGTCGAGTTGGTGGCGCTGGAAGGCGCGGAAATCAAATATTCGACGGTGCAAAACTGGTATCCCGGCGACGAGAACGGCAAGGGCGGCATCTACAATTTCGTCACCAAGCGCGGCGACTGCCGCGGGGCGCGGTCGAAGATTTCGTGGACGCAAGTCGAGACCGGTTCGGCGATCACCTGGAAGTATCCCAGCTGCATTTTGCGCGGCGACGATACGGTGGGCGAGTTCTATTCCATCGCCATCACCAACAACTTTCAGCAGGCCGATACCGGCACCAAGATGATCCATCTGGGCAAGAACACGCGCTCGCGGATCATCTCCAAAGGCATCAGCGCGGGGCATGCGCAGAATACCTATCGCGGCTTGGTCAGCGTGCATCCCAAGGCGATTAACGCGCGCAACTACACCCAGTGCGACAGCTTGCTTATCGGCGGCAAATGCGGCGCCCATACCGTGCCCTATATCGAAAGCCGCAATCCAACCGCGCGGCTGGAGCACGAGGCGACCACCTCGAAGATCGCCGAAGACCAGTTGTTCTATTGTTTGCAGCGCGGCATGACCCAGGAAGAAGCGGTGGCGCTGATCGTCAACGGCTTCTGCAAGGAAGTGCTGCAGCAATTGCCCATGGAATTCGCCGTCGAAGCGCAAAAGCTCGTCGGCATCAGCTTAGAAGGGAGCGTCGGGTGATGCTTGAAATCAAAGACCTGCACGCAACGGTCGGCGGAAAAACTATCCTGAAGGGGCTGAGCCTCAAGGTCGAGACCGGTCAGGTGCATGCCATTATGGGCCCCAACGGCTCCGGCAAGTCTACGCTCTCTTACGTGCTGGCGGGGCGCGACGGCTATGAGGTGACGCAAGGCTCGGTCATCTATAACGGCGAAGACCTGCTCAAGATGAAGACCGAGGAACGCGCGGCGAAGGGAATTTTCCTCGCCATGCAGTATCCGGTCGAAATTCCCGGCGTCACCACCATGACGTTCCTCAAGTCCGCGCTGAATGCCCAGCGCCGCACCCGCGGCGAAAGCGAATACGATGCCATGAGCATCTTGAAGCTGGTGCGCGCCAAGGCCAAGGCATTGCAGGTTACCGAAGACATGCTGAAACGGGCGCTCAATGTCGGCTTCTCCGGCGGCGAGAAGAAGCGGCTGGAAATTCTGCAGATGTCGCTGTTCGAGCCCAAGATGGCGATCCTCGACGAAACCGACTCCGGCCTCGATATCGATGCGCTGAAATTAGTGGCCGAAGGCGTCAATGCGCTCCGCAGCCCCGACCGTTCGATGCTGGTGATCACCCATTATCAGCGCCTGCTCGATTACATCGTGCCGGATCGCATTTCGGTCCTGGCCCACGGCAAGATCGTCAAGGAAGGTGGCAAGGAGCTGGCCCTGGAACTTGAAGAAAAGGGTTATGCCGATATCGAGAAGGTGCCGGCATGACGGCGGCGGCACAGCGCGAGGCGCGGCGGACCGAGGCGCTCGACAGCTTCCGCGTTCGCGGCATGCCGCATCGCCGCTTCGAGCATTGGCGCTACAGTGATTTGCGCGCGGTGTTGGATGCTGGGCAAGTGGCACAAGCCGGAACCGCCAAGTGGCAGATCGACAAACTGCCCGACGGTGTCGAACTGTTCGATCTGGCGACGCCGGAAGCGCCCGACTGGGTGATGCAGAAGCTTGGCAATGTCGGCAATCGCCGCACCATGGTGGAAGCCTCGCTGGCGTTTGCCGAAGGCGGCGTGGCGCTGCGCGTTCCGGCCGGACGGAAGATCGCCGAGCCGATCAAGTTGCAGATCGCGGGCCAAGGAAATTTGCGCTGGTTGATCGTGCTGGAAAAGGGCGCGTCGGCCCGCATTTTCGAGCCGCATACGGCTGACGCCGGGATCTTGCGCAATGTCGGCGTCGAAATCAGCATGGCGGAGGGATCGGAATTGCAGCATGTGCGCTGCGCGCCGTTCATGCCCCGGTCATTCGCCGTCGAACTGATTGCGGTGGAGGCGGCGAAGGACGCCAAGTATCGCGCCCATTTCGCCAATTTCGGCTCGCGCCTGTCGCGTACCGAATTGCACATTGTGCTGGGCGGCGAAGGCGCCGAAGCCCATCTTTCCGGTGTGACGGTGCTAGGGCACGACGGCCATTCCGACGTAACGACCCATATTGAGCACGCGGCGGCAAAGACTTCGTCGACGCAGCTTTTCAAACATGTGGCCGGCGGCAAGTCGCGCGCCGTCTATCAAGGCAAGATCACGGTACGCGAAGGCGCCGTCGGCTCCGACAGCCGCCAGACCGCGCGTGCGCTGCTGATGAGCCCGCGGGCGGAAGCGGACCTCAAGCCCGAGCTGATCATCTTCGCCGACGACGTCAAATGCGCCCATGGCGCCACCGTCGGCGATCTCGATGCCGAGTCGCTGTTTTATCTGCGCTCACGCGGTCTCCCGGAAAAGGAGGCGCGGCAGCTATTGATCAACGCGTTCCTTGGCGAGGCGGTCGCCGCCATCGGTGATGACGCCCTGATTGAAACCATCTGGCACGACATCGAAGCGGCTCTGCCGCGTGCCATGGAGTCGGTAAAATGAGTTTCGTTCCTCCCCTTGACGATTTTCCGATTTTGGCCAAGCCGGTCAACGGCAAGCGGCTGGCTTATCTCGACAGTGCGGCCTCGGCGCAAAAGCCGAAAGCCGTGCTCGATGCCATGACCGAGTTCGCGACGACCGAATACGCCAACGTCCATCGTGGCGTACATCATCTGGCCGCCCGCGCCACCGAACGCTATGAAGCGGCGCGCGTGGCCGTGGCCCATTTCCTCAACGCCAAGAGTTCGGACGAGATCATCTTTACCAAGGGCGGCACCGAGTCTTTGAACCTGGTGTCGTATGCGTTTCTCTCCCCGCGTATTTCCGCTGGCGATGAAATTGTGCTTACCAAGATGGAGCACCATTCCAACATCGTGCCGTGGCATTTCATGCGCGAGCGCAAGCGCGCCGTCTTGAAGTGGGTCGATGTGCGCGAAGACGGCTCAATCAATCCGCCCGCGGTGGCGGCGGCGATCACGCCGAAGACGAAACTGCTCGCCATCTCGCATATGTCGAACGTGCTCGGCACCATCACGCCGCTCAAGGAGATCATCCAGATCGCGCATGCCAAGGGCGTGCCGGTGGTGGTCGACGGTTGTCAAGGCGCGGTGCACGAGGTTGTCGACGTGCAGGATCTCGATGCCGATTTCTACGCCTTCACCGGTCACAAACTGTACGGGCCGACCGGCATCGGCGTGCTCTACGGCAAGCGCGCGCATCTGAAGACCATGCGCCCGTTCCAAGGCGGCGGCGAGATGATCGCCGAAGTGGCCGAAGACAAGATCACCTATGCCGAGCCGCCGCACCGGTTCGAAGCTGGTACGCCGCCGATCATCGAAGCGGTGGGACTGGCGGCCGCGATCAAATATCTCAAGCAATTCGATCGCGCCGCAATCAAGGCGCACGAACTCGATCTCTACCAATACGCGCGTGATCAGGTCCGCCGTCTCAAATGGGTGCGGGTGATCGGCGAGGCGCCGGACAAAGGCGCCATCCTGTCGTTCGAGACGACGTCGATGCACGCCCACGATGTTGCCACTATCTTGGATGGCGAAGGCGTCGCCGTCCGCGCCGGGCATCACTGCGCCCAGATCCTGATGGAGCGCTTCAACGTGGCCTCCACAACCAGGGCATCATTCGGGCTCTACAATACCCGCGAGGACGTAGATGCCCTTATTGTGGGTCTCGAAAAGGCGAGGAGCATACTTCTCTGACATGATCGACGACAGCCTCCGCGAACTTTACCAGGAAGTGATCCTGGACCACTCCAAGCACCCGCATCACTTCGGGGCGCTGGAACATGCCACCCACAATGCGCATGGGTACAATCCTCTGTGCGGCGATCGCATCACCGTGCATCTGGTGTTGGGCGCCGACGGCCGCATCACCGATATCAAATTCGAAGGCCGCGGCTGCGCGATATCCCAGGCGTCGGCCTCGTTGATGACCGACATGCTGACCGGCCGCACGGCGGCAGAAGCGGAAAAGCTGATGGATGGCTTTCTGCATCTGGTGAAAGGTGAAGAGGGCGTCACGGGCCTCGGCGAAGACGATCTCGAAACCCTCCAAGTGATGGCGGGCGTGTCGGCGTTTCCGATGCGGGTCAAATGCGCCACCCTGGCCTGGCACACCATGAAATCGGCGTTAGAAGGGGGCTCGCGTTCGAACGAGCCTGCCAAAACCGAATGAGCGAAGAACTGGCAAACGCGACGGTGACGGATGCGAGCCATCCACCGGCTGAGGTCGAGGCGTTTACCGCCAAACTGATCGCGGCCTTGAAGACCGTGTTCGATCCGGAGATTCCGGTGGACGTCTACGAACTAGGCCTTATCTATAAAGTTGATGTCGTCGACAATTGGGACGTTAACGTCGACATGACGCTGACGGCGCCCGGTTGCCCGGTGGCAGTGGAACTGCCCGTCGCCGTGCGCGAGGCGCTGGAAAAGGTCGAAGGTATCGGCAAAGTCGCTGTCGAAATGACCTTCGATCCGCCGTGGACGCCCGAGCGCATGAGTGAAGAAGCCCGTTTGCAACTGAACATGTATTGAGAGGCGCCGAACAAGATGGTCCGCGAACGCCCCAAAGCCGCCAAACCTCAAATGATAAGACTTTCCGATGCCGCCGCGACGCGCATCCGCGAAATCATGGCCAATGCTGACGGCCAGTACGAAGGCGTCCGCATCGGCGTCCGCAACGGCGGTTGCGCCGGCATGAGCTACGTGATGGATTACGCGACCAGCGCCGCGCCACTCGAAGAAGTGGTGGAAGACAAGGGCGTCAAGGTGTTCATCGATCCCAAGGCGATCCTGTTTCTGATCGGTACCGAGGTCGATTTCGTGCGTGAGACGCTGGGCGCGCGGTTCGTGTTCAACAACCCGAACCAGACGGCGGCTTGCGGCTGCGGCGAATCCGTGTCGATCACGCCTGCGAAGGTGGACGCGGAGTAGCGTCCGACTTTCCGATCATCTGCAAGCACAGCGCAATGGACGCCATTGCGGCGCCGAACAGGCAGGTGGGGAACCATCCCGCCAGCTTGTAGATGGTGCCGCCGAACGCCGAGCCGATGGCGCCGCCGATGAAGATGCCGGACATGAAGATGGTATTGATCCGGCTGCGCGCTTCCGGCCGCAGCGCATAAATCTTGTGCTGGTTCGACACCACCGCGCTTTGAACGCCGAAATCGAGCACCATCACGCCAACGATCATGCCGAGAATCGAATTCCACAACGCGAACGGCAGCCAGGCCAGCACGGTGATGAGGACGCCGAGCTGCACCACCAGCGTCGGCCCGCGCTTGTCGGCGATGTGGCCGGACAGCGGCGCCGCGGCAATGCCGACCACGCCAAGCAGCGCGAACAGGCCCGCCGCATCAGCCCCCAGCTTGAACATCGGCTCCTGCAGGTGCAGCGACAGAACCGTCCAGAACACCGAGAACGAGCCGAACAACGCGCCTTGGCTGAGCGCGGCGCGGCGCAACACCGGTTCCTCCTCCCAGAGATCGGCCAGCGAGGCGAGCGCCTTGGGATAGCGGATGGTCTCCAGCGGCGGATGGGTTGGCAGCTTCCACGCCATCAAAGCGGCCGCGGCCAGCATCGCGGGCACCGCGACCCAAAAGGTGGCGCGCCAATCTCCGAACCAGGTGGCGACGAAACCGGCAACTGTTCGCCCCAGCAGGATGCCGCACAACACGCCGCTCATCACGCGTCCGACGATGGCGCCGCGATTGCTGTCGCTGGCCAGTGTGGCGGCGAAGGGTACGATCTGCTGCGCGACGCTGGAGGCGGCGCCGACCACAAACGAGGCCACCAAGAGCAGTAGTGCCGTCGGCGCCAGCGCCGCCACCACCAGGGTCAGCGCCAAAATGACGAACTGCACCACGATCAGGCGGCGCCGGTCGACCAAATCGCCAAGCGGCAGGAACAGCACCAAGCCGAACACGTAGCCAAGCTGGGTGGCACTGGGGATCAGAAGCGTGATCTTGGAGAAGGGAAATGACTGGGCAATCAATGCCAGCATGGGCTGGTTGTAATAGAGATTGGCCACGCCGAATCCGGCAGCCACCGCCATGGCCACAGTCGGAATCCGGTTCGAGTCGCTTTTCATGCCGTTCATAAAGCGCAACATCTTGGCAAAAAAACAGTCGCTGAGATTTGACACCCGGGGGGCCGGAACCGTGTAATCTGGAACTGTGAACCGGGTTATGCACCATGCCGAGGCCTTCCTGATCGCCGGGCGCCGCAGCGCCAAGGCGAATGGGACCGGCGTGCTGGTGTCGCTGGCGCTGCACGGATTGCTGGCGTTCCTGGTGCTGGTAGTGGTGGCCCGCCACACGACCGAGAGGGCGATCACCACCTTGCCGCAACCGGTGTTCCTGCCGGTCGATTTGATCCGCCTCGGCGACGAGACGCGTTCGCCGCCTGCCGAGCTGCGCTCACCCATACCGCAGCAGAAAGCTGGAAAGCCGCAAGAGGCCTCCAGCCCGAACCCGCAGGCGACGTCGCTAGCGGGCAAGAAACCGGTCGATGCGTTGGAAGCCAAGCTGAAGGCGCTAGCGCGTCTGAAGCAACCGAACAGTCCGCTCACAATCGGTGAAGGCGTCGGCGTTTCGACCGTCGATGCCACGAACGGGACGCCCGGCGATGCGGCGACTTACGCCATTCGTGATTATGTGCTGGCGCAGGTGCTACGGCGCTGGACGCTGAATCTGGCGCGCGCGGCCGACCGGGCCATTGCCGTCAAGATCGCCGTGGTGATGAAGCGTGACGGCACCATTGCGTCGGCGGACATCGTCGAGCAGGCCCGTGCCAAGACCGATGCGGTTTATCGCGATATTGCAATCGGCGCGCGCAATGCCGTTCTTCTCTCATCCCCGGTGGCGCTACCCGCCGGCGATTACCCGAAGGAAATGCATTTTACTCTTCTATTGGATGCGCGCGCCGTCTTGCGGTGACGTTACTCTTTGCCGCTGCGACCCGTCTCTGCGTCCGCCAACATGCCGTGGCTCATCAAGTCGGCCATCAGCGTGAAGACGTAGCGTTGCTCGGGGGTGCGCAGACGACGTAGAGCTTGCAGCAGAAAGCGCTCTTCGACTTCCGCCGTCGAGATGCTTGGTGTGCTTTTCCTCATATCGTTCAGCCCCTGAACTATCGTTTCGATACC
>WSSedL1CaDRAFT_10000599_pt1 | contig 24701 bp, 17 predicted proteins | sample WetSurSL1Cattail_FD_9464 | JGI IMG/M metagenome (IMG submission 9464)
GAGTCTTGAAACACGATGCCGATATCGCTACGGACTTTATCCCGCTCTTTGGCAACATCATGTCCATTAATTTTCAGGACGCCTTCAGTCTTATCGAGGATAGTACAAAGTGTATTGATACTAGTGCTTTTCCCTGCTCCATTCGGTCCCAGAAATGCAAAGATCGTTCCGGCTTCGACAGCAAAAGAGATGTTGTCGACTGCCGTAAAATCGCCGTATTTTTTAGTGAAATTCGTTACTTCAATCATAGCTGACATCGTTGTTCCTCCTTGTATTCTCATATAATACAAGACGCTTTTAAAAGAGATTTTATTGCCCTCGACACAAAATTAAGGCATCAGCCGCTTGCTCGATAACAATAATCCAAATATTCAGCTGAACTAAAAAATGTTTCATAATTCCATATAATAGCTAGAAGGCAAATGGTAGTAATGGTAAAATTATACTAGAACCGGATCGAATGAATCAAAAGATGGAAGGAGATTCTTTTTTATGACTAAATCGAGGATTTTAAGGGGATTATGGATATTTTCCAAAGGAGTCATTATTTCGATAGCGGCGTTTTTCGGACTGATGATAGGCGGCCTTTTGGCTTCGTTATTAGGCATCACAAGCCCTGCCATGCCGGGAGCTTTCAACCCCGGATCAATGCTCTTCTATAAGATCGTCAGCGGTATGGTTTTTTATATTATGCTCGGTTATTTTTTGGCTGCCTTGAAACAAAAAAAACACCGTTTTCTGGCTGGCTTTTTGCTTTAATTTTGGGATAGTAAATTAATGGTCATCGCTCCGATAGTCCTGCCGTATTATCAATCCAGCGTATTCGGATTGCAATTACCCTCCGTTGCAACGATTATCCAGGTTCAGCTCGGCCGCGGTGCGCTGATCCTGCTTTTTTCGCTGCCATTGATAGTACTTTGGAAAAAAGGCCGTCTTTCCTTCTTCATCGGGTTCGGCCTGCTGCTTTTTTATAAGGATGTGGTTATGAGTTTGTTGGCAGCCTCCTGGTTTCCCTGGACCCTGTGCATCGTGCATGGACTGGAATTAACCGTCGATTCATTTCTCCTGGCCGGGGTATATTCCTTGATGCTGATTGCAAAAAAGGTTGGAATTACGCCAACATCACCACATTACCGCAAGAATTATGGAAATACTGAAATGAAGTAAACCTAAAAAGGATAAGGATTGACTGGTGGACCGGGGAGGAAATCAAAAAGAAATATGAATTAGTTTGTTTTTTCCTTAATAGCGGCTTTATTATGGGGTATCGCTCCCATCTTCGGCAAGGTTGGACTCATTAAAACCGATCCGCTGACCGCTTTAACCATTCGTACCAGTGGAGTGGCGGCGGCTTTGGTTCTGATTACTATCTGGGGTGGAAAATTTACGGCGTTGAAAGCAGCCGGGCCGAAAACATGGCTATTTTGGGTTACCGAAGGGCTATGCGCAGCGCTTCTTGGCCATTATGCCTGTTTATGATTTATTTGCAGAAAAGCCTTGACCTAGAGTTTGCTATAAGATGTATACTTTAAATATTATCCAGGGGTTCGTAGAAATTGGCTCGCTATTTTACTACAGGGAGAGGGGTTTCATCCATGCAATACATTGAATACGGGAATACCGGCTTAAAAGTATCAAGATTCGGGCTGGGGTGCATGAGGTTTCCCGGTAGTGAAACCGAAGCGATTGAAATGGTACGATATGCCCTAGACCACGGGGTAAATTATTCAGATACAGCCTATGTATACGGCAATAGTGAAGTGATATTGGGCAAGGCCCTTAAAGATGGTTACCGGGATAAAACATATCTGGCTACCAAAAGTCCTATTTGGAATATAACCAAACATGAAGATTTCGAAAAATATCTCGATGAACAGCTGCTCCGTCTGGAAACCGATCATATTGATGTCTATCTCCTTCACAATCTAGGCTTTGATAATTGGCAGAAAGTCAAACAATATGACGGCTTTAGCTTCCTTGACAAAATGATCCAAAAAGGCAAAATCAAGCATAAAGCTTTTTCCTTTCATGGCACTTTGGCACTGTTTAAAGAAGTTGTGAATGCTTATGATTGGGAAATGGCGCAAATCCAGTTGAATATCCTGGATGAATATCAACAAGCGGGAGTGGAGGGGCTTCAGCATGCCGCAAAAAAAGGAATGGCGGTCGTCATCATGGAGCCCTTGCGGGGAGGACATATTCTCAATCATTGCCCCGGGCAAGCCTTGGACTTAATCAATGCTTATCCGGAAAAACGTTCTCTGGTTGAATGGGCTTTCCGCTGGTTGTACAATATGCCGGAGGCAACGGTAATCCTGAGTGGAACCAGTACTTTGGACCAGTTAAAAGATAATTTAAATATCTTTGAAAATGCCCGCCCGAGTGTCATGTCTTCCGGGGATCTCAATTTCATCAAGAGCATCCGAGAACAATTTGAAAACAAAAGCAGCATCAACTGCACCGGTTGCAAATATTGCATGCCCTGCCCCAATGGAGTTGATATCCCGCAAATCTTCAAACTTTATAATAACGCGAGTATGATGGAAGGGTATCCCGTGGACAGGGTGGTCTATCAGAACACAATTGTTCCCAGTGGATGCGGTGTTGATCAATGTATTGAATGCGGATTATGCATGGAACATTGTCCACAAAACATCAAAATACCGGAAAATCTAAAAAAGGCCCATGAAACGCTGAATCAAAAATTCAGATAGTGAACTCACCTTTCGCACTGCGAAAACAAAAAACACTAAATTCATTAACATTCCGGTGAATACAAACCAGGGTTGATCAATGGGCTAAAACTCCTGTTGCGCTTGATCTGCAAATTATCGAAACAATACGTTTCTTAACTCTATTATAACTGAATAATATATACTAGATATGGAAAATCCAAATAATGGGATGACTCACTCATAAATATCGGTATTATCATCCACTCTAAAACCGGCCATACCTATGCGGTAGCTTAGAAACTCCAGGAAAAACTGGTCGCCAAAGGTCATAAAGTAGCCCTCGAAAGGTTACTCCGGTTGGCGATGCCCACCCCGGCGTAAAAAACCAACAGCTTGCAACCAAACCCGAAATTAAAACCTACAATGGGTTGATTTTCGCCACTCCGGTCTGGGCCTTCGCTCTCTCGCCGGTCATGGTAACCTATCTCTCAGGGATTTCTTCACTCAAGGGCAAAAAGATTGCAGTCTTTGTAACCATAGGTTTCCCTTGGGCCTGGATGGGCGGCGCCCGCTCCCTCAAGCAACTCAAAGAAAGTTGTGAAACCCACGGAGGAACGGTCATAGCCGCAGAATTGCTCACTCGTTCGGCTCAGGATGAAAAAATTGTCAGCGTTATGGTGGAAAAAATAAGCGGAGTGTTTTGATTTATCATTCCGGCTTGAATCTTTGAATACGGCAATTTGCGGTATCCGCCACATAAAGATAACCGGCCTTGTCAAAAACAATTCCCTCTGGACTTTTATACTGCCCGTATAAACTGCCTTTTGAACCCCATTTGCTGATAAAGGTCCCATCGGGTCGAAACTTTTGAATCCGGGCATTATTAGTTTCCGCCACATATACATAACCAGCGGCATCCACAGCAACTCCCAGCGGATAATAAAAATATCCATCGCCGTCTATACCGTTTTTGTCCGGGCCGTCCCCTTTTAAACCCCATGTAGTTATTACCTCTCCATTATCAGTATTAAGTCTCTTAATACAGTAAGCGTTATGATCCGCCACATAAACGACATTGTTGGTGGAATCGACCGCGATTCCTTCAGGGCCTGAAAAGGCTGTAGAAGACCAAAGTATATTTCCATCGGAATCATATTTCTCAACCACGCCGTGCGCCGGCATTGTTATATAGATATTCCCGTCTTTATCGACCGCGACTCCTTCGAAATAACTAGCGGCGGATTTAAATTCTTTCTGGTAAACGCCATTACTATCGAACTTTTGGATCCTTTGATTAAAGAAATCCGCCACATAAACATAACCGGAGGCATCCACGGCAATTCCCATCGGATCGCCAAACTGCCCATCGCCAGTTCCTTTAGTTCCCCATTGCATTAAATAATTCCCATTCATATCGAATTTCTGAACCCGGTGATTTCCGTCAAGATTATTACCAATCGTATCCGTTACATAGATGAAATTGTTCACCGTGTCGATGGCAATGTAACGAGGTTGATAAAACTGTCCGTTTCCAGTACCTTGACTGCCCCACATCGTTATCGAATAATCAATAGTGGGTGGAGCAGAGCTTCCCTTCCCACCGCCGCAACCGACGAGGGCTAGAGTTAGGATTAGCATCATTAGTAAAAGAATGGGAAATAGTCTTTTCATTACAAAACATCCTCTCATAATATACGTAAATTCCTTACTTCTTTTTTACCGTAATAATTGAACTTGGGTTCGAAACCAGGGAGCCGCCGCTAATAGCTGTCAATGTGCCGAAGGTAGAATTAATCCGATATATTAAAATACCATATGAGTTTGTAACATATATAAAATTTCCGTTCGGGTCAATAGCTGCCAAAGCAGGATCTGAACCGGTTTTCAAGTGGCTGCCGGTGACGGGTGACAATACACCGCCGGAATTAATAGTGAAGGCCGAAATCCCACTGGATTCACCAGTGGGATCCTGATTTAGAGCATAAACAAATCTCCCGGTTGGATTAACGGTTACTGAGACAAAATTACTAATGTCTAAAAATGAGCTGCCGATTATGGGTGATAATAGTTCAGAACTACTGGAGTTAATTGTATAGGCCAAAATATTAGTCGAATTAAAATTTGCTACATAAACAAATTTTCCGGTTGGGTCAACAGCGACTGAGACAGGCTTGGTACCGGCGGAAAACGGACTGCCCGTAACAGGAGCCAATACACCGCCGGAATTAATAGTATAGGCTGAAATGTTATTACCAAGTAAATTTGCAGCATAGACATATCGCCCTAACGGGTCAGCAACTACTAAAAAAGGATATATACCGGCGGAAAATGGGCTACCAGAGATGAGGGCTAATGCTCCTGTAGTCGAATCAATAGTGTACGCTGAAATTTCGCCCGGATTGATACCGTCTCCACTGTTAGCAACATAAAGATATTTGCCGTTGGGGTCAACGGTTACTGAAATAGGGCCTGCGCCAGCCGGAAATGGGCTGCCGAGAATAGGTGATAAAGCGCCGGTCGTAGTGTTTATAGTATAAGCTGAAATATTACCGGAATTCTTATTTGCAACATAAATGAATTTTCCGTTGGGGTCAGCAGTTACAGAAATAGGACCTGAATCGGTGGTAAAGGGGCTGCCGCCGATCTCCTGCAGCTTACCCGTTGTAGCGTTTATGGTGTAGCCCGATATATTATTTAAACCATTGGTAACATAGACAAAACCGCTAATCTGATCATCATTCGGAGTATGTGGAGGAGTTGTCCCGTTTCCGCCGCCGCAACCGGCAAAGGCCAATGTCAGAGTCAGAATCACCATGAAAGTAATAGGAACCAATTTTTTCATTTTGTAACATCCTCTTTCCGTTTTATGGCTTCATACTGTGAAAATATCATAAAAAACGCCGGATTAAAATTATCCGGCCGGATAGAAATTCCGCCCTTTCATTATCCAAGTTGGATAATACATCTCATCTAGCTGCGGTTATATAATTTTGATTTTCTAGAACGACTTTGAAACAGAAATTGCAATATAAGCAGTCAAGCTGTATACTTCGAGTAATAAGCCAAAAAGGAGGGTTGCCGAAATGAAGGGACAACTTAAGACCTCTACATTAGGCTTAATGCTTGTCATTCCATTAATCCTGATCTTCATTTTCGCGAGGATTGTAACCTCAACAGATACCAAAGCTCCCCGAGCAATTCACGGGGTCTTGGATCTATGCAACTGGAATTTCCAACAGGATGGTATAATCAAGCTTAATGGGGAATGGGAATTTTACTGGCGCCAACTCTTAACCTACCATGACTTTCAGGCCAACAACAACAAAGCTGAGTTTGTCAAAGTCCCCAACGTATGGAATACTTATCATCACAATGGTCACTTCCTTCCCGGTCAAGGCTATGCCACTTATCGGCTGAAGATTAAACTACGGGACCTTGACTCACAGATGGGACTGAAACTCTCCACGATGTCGACCTCATACCGGTTAATGATCAACGATGAAAAAATGACTGATAACGGAAAAGTCGGTATAAGTCCGGAAAATTATTCACCGCAATACCGGCCAAACGTAGTCTTTTTTAAGCCAAACAACTCCAAAGAAATAGAGATTATTGTCCAAATAACTAACTTTACCTATGCCCGAGGTGGTTTCTGGTCCCCCATATACTTGGGTACCGAAGCGCAGGTTATTACTTTGCAATCGGAGAACCGGCAACGGGAAAGCTTTCTGATCGGCGTATTGTTTATCATGGCATTGTATCATATTGCAATTTTCGGATTACAACGAAGATACCGGTTCCACGCTGAATTATATTTTGTGTTCATTATGTTGCTTTTTATTTTGCGGATTATCTCTTCCGGTGAGTATGCCATATTACAATTTTATCCGGGTTTGGATATCAAATGGCTGGTGTTTCTGAAATATGCCACCATATACTGGTGCGTTCCGGCGTTAGCCCTTTTCATGCGGAAACTGTATCCGGAGGAATACTCGCCAATAATGGGAACAATAGTATTCGCAATAGCCGCCGTATTGACTTTGATTGCTTTGGCAACACCGATTGGGTTTTATACTCAATATACCTTGTGGATTGAAATAATTTCATTGGCAACCGGACTCTATTATCTCTATGCCGCCTGGTTGGCGGCAATCCGAAAGCGTACCGGTGCTCTTTTATTGTTTAGCACGATAATCTTTGCTTCCGGCGCTTTTATTCTGGAAGCCCTATATAACTGGAACATCTTTCATACCCGGTACGATGAGAATGTATTTCCAATAGTCGGCCTGGTTTTTATCTTTGTGCAATCCTTCATTCTGGCCCAGCGATCATCAACGGCTTTTGCAAATGTAGATAGTCTGTCAAAAAAGTTGCTCTCTCTCGACAAACTAAAGGATGAATTTCTAGCCAATACTTCTCATGAGTTGCGTACTCCACTACACGGTATTATCAATATCACCGAATCCATTTTGCAAAATGCTGCTACCAGCCTGCCCCCACAACATCAAAAAAACCTGGCTTTGGTGATAGCAAGTGGAAAACGTCTAGCCTATTTGGTAAACGATATTCTGGATTATGAGAAACTGAAACATGGTGATATCCAACTATATAAGAAGCCAGTCAATGTCCGGCCGGTGGTGGCGATGGTCTTGGAAGTCAGTAAATACATAGCTTTTGCTAAACCAGTCTGCTTCAATAATACTATTCCGCCTGATTTACCTGGTATTTTGGCGGATGAAGAGCGCTTTACCCAGATTGTCTATAATTTACTTGGTAACGCCGTTAAATTTACCACGGCCGGAACCATTACCATCTCCGCCCGGCAGATAGATGAATTTATTGAAATCAGCGTCTCCGATACCGGAATCGGGATACCGGAAGAAAAAATCGTTACCATATTCGAATCTTTTGAACAACTTAACCCGACTTCCACTACCGATCAAAACGGCACCGGTCTGGGCTTAAGTATTACCAAACATTTAGTTGAAAGCCACGGCGGAAAGATTTGGGTGCAATCCGTCCCGGGGGAAGGCTCCACTTTTACTTTTACGATGCCTGTAAGTGCCGCCGAATCCGAACAGCCGGTGAATCCGTCATCGAGCTATTACTATCCGGTTTCCCCCAACCCACTATTGGAGATAACTGCTGAAAATGTAGATCATGAATTTATAATTTTGCTGGTGGACGATGACTACATCAATTTACAGGTCCTCACCAATATACTAACTACGGAAAAATACGGAACACTGACAGTGAACGACGGTAGAGCAGCTTTGGCAGTGCTTGCCCAAAATAAAATGATTGACCTGGTAATTTTAGATGTAATGCTGCCGGAATTATCCGGTTACGAANTCTGTCAGAAGGTTCGTGAGGAATACTCCCTATTTGAACTTCCGGTGCTGATGATGACCGCCCAAAACTCTCCCAACGGTATGTTAACAGGTTTCGCCGCCGGAGCCAATGATTTCGTGTCGAAACCTTTTGACTCCAGTGAATTAAAAGCCCGCATAAAAACGCTACTATATTTGAAGAAATCCGTTAATCAAGCTATCCAGGCGGAATTAGCCTTTTTACACGCCCAAATCAAACCGCATTTCCTCTATAATGCCTTAAACACTATCGTTTCTTTTTGCTGGACCGACGCTGAAAAAGCCGGCCAATTATTACTGGCCTTAAGCGACTATTTGCGGGGCACTTTTAATTTTAACAATATGAAATCTTTGGTGTCCCTGGAGGAAGAACTGGAATTAGTTCAAGCCTATATCACATTAGAAAAAGCCCGTTTTGAGGAGAAACTGACTTGTCAGCTTGAAATTGCAGTATCTTCGGATACCATGGTACCGACCATGATGATTCAGCCGATTGTTGAAAACGCCATCAAGCACGGTATTTTACCCAAAGAGCAAGGAGGTGCCGTCATTATCAGTGTCACTCGACAGGAGTCCAATATTCATATTACCGTCACAGATGACGGCGTTGGTATTCCGCCGGAAAAATTGGCCGGTATTTTAGCCGGTTCTATCGATAAAAGTGTTGGGCTTACCAACATCAATCGCAGGATGAAACGTCTTTACGGCCATGGGATTGAAATCATCAGTAAAGTGAATATCGGGACCATGGTCGGTATTACTATTCCGGCAGGAAAGGAAGTGTGACGATGCCAAGAACCATATTGGTGGACGATGAACGACCTGCTTTGAATGCGCTCAATCACTTGCTCAAGGAATACCCCGAAATTGAAATCGTCGGTGCTTTTACCAGTATCGATCAGGCGATGGAACGAATCCGCAGCGACGGCCATATCGATTTGGTCTTTTTGGATATTGATATGCCCAAGACTAACGGAATTGCCATGGCTCAAGCAATTCGGGCATTTCAAGAGAGGATCGGTATTGTTTTTGTTACAGCCTATCAGCATTTTGCAGTGGAGGCTTTCGAAGTCAATGCGATTGATTATATCATGAAGCCGGTTTCCAAAAAACGATTGGATAAGACCATGGAACGGATGGTTCAAGAAATCCGGACCAATCAAGAACAAATACCCCAACAAGAACGGGACTATTTTCTGAATGCACTCATCACTCAAAAAGTCACTAGCCAAGCAGAAATCCTGCAAAAGGCAGAATCGCTGGGAATTGATTTCACTCGGGAATTCCGCTTGTTTTTTATTATCATAACGGACAGCAAAAATCGTCCTTCATGGAAATGCACGGAGGATATGTCCTCGGTGATGATGAAAATCATCGCACAACTCGCTTCGGAAAGCGATTTAATCCCCTGGCAAACTGTAAGCGGGGTCGGAGTTATCGATTTTGACATTCAGAGTTCTGAAAATTGTAAACAGCAGGAATTAGCCAAAGCCACCCGGCTCAAAACAGCAATCGGTTCCGATTTCCCGACAATAATGGCTTTTTTCGGCATTGCCGACCGGAACTCAGGGGTCCGAAACTTTGCAGAACGGTTTCTGCAGGCTCGCAACAGCGCGGTCATCGGAATGCATATCTATCTGGCGTCCGGATTTCCAGAATCGGATTCACCGGAGCCCGGCTCTCCAGTTTCCGGAATATATCACTTCCAAGATAGCGGTTTTTTGCCTGTTTTGGACATGTATGTCGATGACCAAAAGGTGGATGAGCTGATTGATAATACCATCGGTAAAATTCTTGAGTATGACCGGAAAAATGGCGCCGCTCTCTTCCGGACCATGGAAAAGCTTATTATCTGCAACAATTTGCAGGAAGTGGCGGATACCCTTTTTATTCACTATAAGACTGTTACCTTCCGCAAACAAAGCATTGAGAAAATCCTGGGACTCACGATGAATTCCTTTACCGGACGGACAATGCTGGGTGCGGCGTTAACCCTTTATTACTTACGAAACATTCCATCACTTACAAATGATTATCTTGAAAAATAAAGGTAAACATCGTGAGAGTATCCCTCCCGGTGACGGGTACTTTTACTTGTTTACCGTTCTTTATTTTCTTGATCTGGCCGGTTACGATAGTAACGGTGGGATTTATTTATCCTTTTCTCACACCCATTCACCAGCTTCGACAGCTCTCCCACGATCTGATTCATATTGACGGCCTGCGCGCTTAACTCTTCGGCAGAGGACGCGCTTTCCTCGGCGCTGGCTGCATTTTGTTGCGTAACGGATTCGATTTGCTGAATTGCTCGATTGACTTGCTCAGCACCTTGCACTTGCTCCTGACTGGCGGCAGATATTTCGGCCAATAATTCATTAACCTTTTTAGTATTATCAGTGATTTCCGAGAGTGATCTCCGGACCTTCTCGGCCACTGCAACTCCCTTCCCGGACAACTCAATATTAGAGGCAATCATATCGGTAGTTTCTTTAGCTGCCGCTGCGCAACGCCCCGCCAAGTTTCTTACCTCCTCTGCCACCACTGCAAACCCCATCCCGGACTCTCCGGCCCGAGCGGCTTCAATAGCGGCATTTAAAGCCAAAATATTGGTTTGAAAAGCAATTTCATCAATTACTTTGACTATTTTACCGATTTGGTCGCTGGATTTGTTGATCTCCTGAATGGAGTCCATCATTTCTTGCATTTCGGTACGGCCTTTATCGGAAGACTCTGTAGCCAGTTGTGATAACTGAGCGGCTTGTTTCGTATTGGCAGTGTTTTGCTGCAGCATGGATGTGGATTCTTGCAAAGTTGATGAGGTTTCTTCAATTGCGGATGCTTGCTCGACGCTTCCTTGAGATAACTGCTGAGCGGACGAAGAAAGCTGCCCCGAAGCAACTGAGATCTGCGCCGCCCCGTTATTTAGACTACTGATAATATACGTGAGCGGGTTAGCAATACTGTTAGTTGCCGTCAAGACAACCAGGGTCAATAAACCTAAGGTTATGATACTAAAAATAATGGAAATCCATGTTACTTGACGGACACTGGCTAAAACTCGGTTTACCGGGGAATTGGTCACAAATACCCAAGGAGTTTTGGTCTTTCCAAAATGAATCGCATCAAAAGCCCTATAAACATTTGTATGCAAAGTGCTTGACACACTTTTTAGAATCTCAATTTCCCCTGAATTGGATGAAATCACCATTTTCGAGCCCCGAATCTCCTCGGCGTTTTCAACCTTTTTCCCTACTCTTTCCGGATTTGGATGAGTTACATAGATCAGGTTATTGGCTATCAACGATGCATAACCGGTATCGTATGGCTTAATCTGATTAATTCTTTGCAGAAGTGTGTCCATGGCAACATCAATTCCGGTAACTCCAACCACTCGCCCGTCATACCGAATCGGAACAACCAGGCTGGTCATTAAAACTTTTTGCCCGGAGACCTCATAGATATACGGATTGATGATGGTCTCATCTCCGCTATTCCTGGCAAGTAAATAATAATCTCCAGGCCCTTTGGTAGTATAATCAAGCAAAGGAGCTAAAGTTACATTTCCGGAGATATCCCGGCTCCAATACGGAACAAACCTTCCGGTACTGTCATGACCCGGTTTATTGATGTTTTTACTATCTTGGCCATCTAAGGCATTAGGTTCCCAACAGGTCCAAACACCTGTAAAATTTTTATTTTCCTCCAGTACCTGTCTTAACATATGATTCATTCCGTCTCGATTGGCACTTTGTGATTTTTTCATCCCCTCAAAAAATTCAGCCATGGTCCTTGCAGCCACCAAAGCTTCATCGATATTCTCGCGAATTTCATTGCTGTAATGGCCGGACATTTCTTTCGTCTTGTCCATAGCCTGTTTTGTGGTATTTAGTGCAACATTCAGAATAACAATTAAATTAGTAACAATAAAGGCTCCTATAATAACCGAACCAATGGAAATTAACATTCTGGTTTTTAAGTTGTAATGTTGAAACAATTTTTATCCCAGCCCTTCATGGAGATTTGGTTGACATTCTGATTCAATATTGCTTATCGTTATCGCAATCCGGGACTTATTAATTTTCTTAACAAAAAAACCGTTTAAATGGGTTTAAATAATTACTTGTTTATTAATCGACCAAAAAGTCTTTTAATTGATATTCCTCATTAAATTGATTTCATAATTTAACATTTTTTTAATAAAATCTAATTTCCCCGATTCATCAAAAAAATAAGGTATAACGACTTCTCTCAAAGTAATATGGGGTGTTAATGAAACTTACACCGGGCGGGTAGGAAGCGTATATAATTTCCCGGCGGCAAACGCCAAAGCAATACTATAAACTAGATGGGCAAAGAAGGTAACCAAAACATCGGCAGATTGTAAATTCAATTTGGCTTGCGACTGAACAAGCAAAGTTCCTAATACAATCACCCAGATAACCAGGGAAAACCCCACGCCCTTCAGCCATATATAATCGCGCAGGGTAAAGTGGAGAAAATAGATAAACAAAACCCCGATGATAGCAGTTACGGTTAAATCGGTAATTGCACCGATAAAATAATACTAATTTGCTTTCAATTGGATAATAAATCAAGAAGCAACTTAGTATTTGATACCAATTTGCACCGTAATATGTTATATGTTTGAATGCAAATTGGTATAAGCTATCGGTTTAAATAAATCGTTTTTCCCCAGGAAGCGGGCGGCTGCAATCTACCAAAATACAATACCCGTAAAATGCATTCGAAAAGCAAGGTAGTTGAAGATTAATTTGGTGCAGTCGGCCAACAGGCCGACAATAGTACCGATTGTAACTTTGTCTTTCAAAGGAAATACCGACTTTGTGAACACAAAACAAAACCCTTATTCCGAGATTTTCGGTTATAAGGGTTTTGTTTGTTTTATAATTGATTCGACTGATTATTTTTCATGTTTTTATTTAAGCATAGTAAGTCTGATGATTATTGCTTCATAGATTTAACTGATCACATATTGAGATCGCTATGAATATCAACCGGCTTCCCGATATTCCGCTTAAATACCACTCCCACAAACAGGATAAACAGGGTGATAGCTCCAATAACTCCGGCTGAGTATGAGACGGTGGGCGGTAAATGAAAACCTTCCGGAGCCTGTAATATGTATGTAATTGACACTGCGGTCATAAAAGTAGCCGGAACCGTGGCGATCCAGTGGGGGATATTATTGCGAACCAGATAAACCGCGCCGACCCAAAGGGCGATCATCGCCAGTGTCTGGTTAGACCAGGCGAAATACCGCCAAATAATATCAAAATTTAGTTGAGAAAGAGTCCCGCCGACAATAAAAAGCGGCACCGCGATATAAAGACGTTTCAGGATCGGTTTTTGATTGGTGTTCAGCCAGTCGGCAATCGTCAATCTGGCGCTGCGGAATGCGGTATCACCGGAAGTGATCGGGCAGACGATAACACCAAGTATCGCTAAAATTCCACCAACACCACCCAGAAGCGAAACCGAAACGGTATGAACCACTCCACCCGGGCCTCCTTCTTTCATTGCCGCCGCCAAACCCGGAGTGCCATGGAAAAAAGCAATTCCTGCCGCAGCCCAGACTAAGGCAATGATGCCTTCGGCTACCATGGCTCCATAAAAAACGCGCCGCCCGTATTTTTCATTTTTAATACAGCGCGCCATTAAGGGCGATTGGGTGGCATGAAAACCGCTGATGGCGCCGCAAGCGATTGAAACAAACAACATGGCCCAAATCGGTAACCCTTGAGGATGCAGATTTGCCAAAGTGAAAGGAGGCAATTGATAACCTTTAAATAACAAGCCGCCGGTAATTCCCACTGCCATAATAATTAAAACGAGTCCAAAAACCGGATAAATCCGGCCGATCAGTTTATCAATCGGCAGCATCGTAGCGAGAAAATAATAGATTAAAACTATGATCAGCCAAAAATTAAAATCAAGGGCTTTGGGGGTCAGGCTGGCCAATAATTTGGCCGGCCCGGTCATAAAGACCGTGCCTACCAAGATGAGCAGGATCACGGAAAACACCCGCATCACATTTTTCATCACCGGCCCAAGATAAATGCCGGCAATTTCGGAAATACTGGCGCCGTTATTGCGCACCGAAAGCATACCGGTCAAATAATCGTGAATCCCACCGGCGAAAATACAGCCGAAAACGATCCATAAAAATGCCACCGGCCCCCATAGAGCCCCGGCAATGGCTCCAAAGATAGGACCAAGACCAGCGATGTTCAGCAATTGGATTAAAAAGATATTTTTCCAATCCATCGGCACATAATCCACTCCATCGGTCAGGGTGTTCGCCGGAGTCGCTCTGTTTTCGTCGGGTTTAAAAATTTTTTCCATGAGTAAGCCGTAAGTAAAATAGCCTATAATTAAAATTGCCACTGAAAGAAAAAATAAGAGCATGAAATCCCTCCTTTTTCTTTGATTATAATTGGAGTTGATAATCAGCGCGGTGATTTTATGTCCAAATGTTAAAAATAATGTTTATTCTGTTGAATTTTAGGTTTCAATTTTGTTAAAAATCCAACAACATCCGAAAATCTTTAATGATGTTGCGGCTGATGATGATCTCTTCCTGCGGATAATTTTTTACTTTAATCCGATATGAATTGTTAAACCAAGGTTGAATTTCAATGATATAATCCAAATTCACCAGGAAACTCCGGTTTATTCGATAAAAATGATTATTTTTGAGCTTTTCCTGAAAATAGCCGAGGGTTTGGTGGGAAAAAAATTCGTCGTTAATAGTACAAATGCGACAATTACGGTCAACCATGGCCAAAAAAACAATATCATCAATGTCAATCGGGATCACCCTGTCGCCTTTCCACAAGGATAGCTTTTTTAATTTTTCAGCCATCCGGCATATATCGGCGGAAGTTCCGGAGTATTCGTTGAGATCCGGGTTAGCGGCAAGCTGAACCCGCTGCAACGCGATTTCAACCCGCTGCTGTTCATAGGGTTTCATAATGTAATCAACGGCATCGAGTTCAAAAGCCTTGACAGCGTATGTATCGTAGGCGGTAGAAAAAATAATCTTTAGATTATGGTTTATATTCAAAGCTTCTTTGGCCAGGGCAATCCCGTTCATATCTCCCAAATTAACATCAATAAACGCCACCTCGATGGTTCGCGTTTGCAGAAATCTCAACGCCTCTTGACCGCTCTTGGCTTCAATAATCTCAGACATCGTAGCGGCATTTTCTATCAAAGACCGTAATTCTTCCCGGGCGGGTTTTTCATCATCAACCACAAGAATTGTATTCATCGGCAAAGTCACCTTCAGTTTTCTCAGGAATTCGCAAGGAGACGATTGTGCCTCCACCACATCTTGCCTTTATCGTGAGGCCATATTTGGGGCCGTAAATACTCTTCAGACGTTGATTTACGTTGGTTAATCCGATACAGCCTTTCGGCAGGTTGTTGTCATAAAATTTTTGCAGGATTCCTGGAGTGATGCTCTTTCCGGTGTTTTCCACCCTAATTTCCGTTTCATCTTCCGCTTTTGTTGCCGTGATACATACTATTCCACCGCTCTCCGTCGGCAAGACTCCATGTTTAATGGCATTTTCAACCAGCGGCTGAATAACAAACTGGGGTAAAATGCAATCAATATCTTCCGGAATATCAATAATAATTCGCAGTTTATCTTCAAACCGGGCTTGCTCCAATTCCAAATAAGCAGTGATTTGTTTCAGTTCGTCCTGCAATCTTACAAAGCTGTCCGAATGCATTAAAGTATTGCGAAAATAGATGCTCAAGCTTAATAACAGCTTTTTGGCGCGCTCCGGTTTGGTCAGGCAAAAGGAACTGATGGTGTTGAGCGAATTAAAAAGAAAGTGCGGATTTACCTGGGATTGCAATGCTTTTAATTCTGCCCGTTGGCAAAGTCTCTTCTGATAATCAATATCGGCCAATTCCAACTGGGTAGAAAAAATGCGGGCCAGTCCCCGGGCTAGAGAGATGTGAATATTGGAAATTCCTTTTTCTCTCTCAAGATAAATTTGAATAGTCCCAATGATGGCTTCACTTTTTCTTAATGGAACTATCACCGCCGACCTTAATCCGCATTCCGGATGGTAGCAACCAATCTCGCTACGGGAATTGATTATTGTCATTTCTCCATTTTCAATAACTTTTTGAAATCCTTCCGGCTGAATTGAAATATTTCCCTGATGGTGATCTGAGCCAACCCCTTTATGAGCTAGTGTTTGATGACGATCTGTAATGGCTACAGCCGATACCCCGGACATTTCCAAGATGATTTGAGCCGCTTTCTCAATATTTTCTTTATCTGAAAGCCCTTTTCTCAAATATCCCAGGCAGTGATCGGTAATATCCAAGGCAAGTTTAGTCTGTAGAGCCGCTTTCTCTTCCTGCTCTTTATAAATCCCATTGATAAATCCAATAAAAAAGGCAACCCCGACGGGATTCAATAAAACCATGGGCACCCAAATAATTTTCACTAAATCGAGAGCTTTTGAGAAAGGGTGAGCCATCGAAAGAATAATCAGCATTTGCAGCAATTCGGCAAACATTCCCAATATTAACGCATGAACCCAGCCGTGAGAACGGTTTTTAAAAAAATTGGCGGCAAATCCACCAATAGCTCCTTCGAATAAGGTTGAAACGGCGCAAGCCTCTGCAGTAAATCCATGGATGTCGATCACCCAGCGATGGAAACCAGCGATCAGTCCAGCGCCAATACCTACAAAAGGGCCCCCATAAATGCCTCCAACCATGACGCCGATAATCCTGGAATTAGCAATGGCGCCCTTTACAGGCGTTCCCACGTATGTGGCTAAAATCCCAATGCCGGCAAAAATAAACATCAGCAAAATTTTATTAAAAAAATGATTGTCATTCCCTGTAAGCAGATTTTTAAAAATCTTGGTTTTGGATAAAAGGTAGGCGATCATGATAATAGTACTCATATTGGTCAGTAACTTCATTAATACATGAACAATCACCATTCCAATCACCCTCTTTGATTAATTCTATGAATAGCTACCTAAATAATTTAGAAATTTTAAAAAATATTATCCATTATTTTTTGAATGATTATTTGTATTTTTATTGATCGCAATTTACGAAAAAATTATTACCGAAGTCCGCCTTGACGAGGAGGTATGGTAATTAGATTTTACGATACCGTCTACCCACGCTCATGATTTCCCCGCCTCAATAAGGAACCGTCCTTAATCAATTCAATAAAACGTTCTACATATTCCGGATCAAACTGGGTTCCGGAACAATTCACAAGTTCTTTTAACGCATCTTCCAACTGTAGTGCTTTGCGGTAGGGGCGGTCACTGGTCATTGCGTCAAAGGCATCCACAATCGACAAGATCCGGCATTGCGCCGGTATTTCCCGTTCCTTCAACCCGAGTGGATAACCGTTTCCATTCCACCATTCATGATGTTTATAGATCCAATCGGCAATATGAATCAAATCAGGAACAGAACTGGCAATCCGATAACCGATCGCGGAATGGCGTTTCATCTCTTCATACTCTATTTTATTCAATTTCCCGGGCTTAAAAAGAATGGTATCGGATATGCCAACTTTTCCGATATCATGAAATTGAGCAAAAAGTATGATGTCATTGATATCCTGTTCATTCAGGCCTATTGCCGCCGCCAATTTGGCAGTCATGTCCTGTAATCTTTCACAATGGCCGTTGGTGACAAAATCCCTGGCCTCCAACATTCTTAATAATACTGTGACAATTTCGCTCTTCACGCTTTGTTGTTGATGCAGTTTCTCACGGTACATGTAGTCATCCGCTTCTTTAAAGAGCATCCTCTTATCTTTCTTGAGATTATCCGAAATTGAATATCCAAGCGAAATACTTATCGGTAACTCAATATCCCCAATTTTCACTGTTTTGAGCGATTTTTTTAAGCTTTTGCGGATCGTACCGATCTCCTCGGCAGTCGTGTTTTTCATAATAACGGCAAACTCGTCGCCACCGATCCGGGTTACCAGGTCGGTTTCCCGGAATTTGTTACCAAGTTCGGCGGCAACGGTTTTCAAACACAAATCTCCCACATTATGCCCCAGAGTGTCATTGATGATCTTTAAACCGTCCAAATCGCATAAAACCATGGCCATATTAGAAGTTTCATCCCAATTTGTCTCGTTTAACTTATCTTCGAAGTAATTCCGGTTGTACAAACCGGTTAACCCATCATGAACACCCATCTCAATAATCTTAATCTCCGCTATCTTCTTATCGGTAATATCCCGAACAATCTGCAATACCTTTTCTTCTTCATATGAAACCAGCCGCGATTCAAAATAATGAAGCGTCCCGTTAACTTGAAAAGCAAATTCAACAATTTGAATCTCATGGGTCGCCAAGACTTGTTCAATGTCTTTCATAATATTAGCGGAACTTTTTTCCGGTAATAATTCATAAACCGAATAGCCAATTATTGCATCACGCGAACTATGCATCAACTGCATCTCGCCATTATTAAAATACTCCAGATATTCTCCGCTTTTATTCAAAACAAACACCACATCGGGAATTGCATTCAGCAAGGCTTCTAATTTTTGCTCCCGTTTACCGACCGACTCGATCATGGCCACCAATTCTTTGGTCTTATGTCTCACCATCTTGCGGAGTGTAAAATTCCAAACTAACAGCAGTAGGGCGATAAAGGAAGCCGATAATATCCCGATCTCAAATATATAAAGCAGCCCGCGATTATCGTAAGATGTTCCCAGCCATTTATTGTCGATGTCCCGGTATGCTTGTTTGGATATATGAGCAAAACCGGACTCGACAATATTGAGCAGCCTTTGATCACCTTTTTTAACCGCCCGGTGAAGTTGGCCCGAATATAAGCTCGCAGAAGATCTGAAATCATTCTGAATACCCATTTTATATAAATAAAACAAAGCCGGCGGCTTGTCCATGACATAAATCATAATTTGATGTCTTTTAGCGGCCTTCACGATACTTTCATAATTGGGAAACTCAATAAAATCGATAATCCCTCTTTGTTGAAGCAACCGAACGCAATTGTCCCCTTTTTTGACTCCGACCGTAAACCCTTTCAATGATTGGATTCCGTTAATGCCGGAGATGTTTTTATGGAAAAAAATAGCCACTTGGATATCGGCATAAGGTTTTCCAAAGCTAAGATACTGCTCCCGATCCGGATTTTTAAAAGCTGTATCGATTACATCGAACTTTCCCTGTTTAGCTGCTTCGAGGGCAAGGCTCCAGTCCATCGCAACTACTTCAACCTTGATACCGGTTTGTTTCTGCCATAGATCCCATTGATCCATGAGTATTCCCTGAAGTTTACCACTGTTATCCCTAAAAATATAAGGGGGATAATTATCGTCTGTGATCACCGTAATCTTTTCCGGAACATCTTTTCCGGAAACTCCGATCCACGAACTTATAAAATAGAGAAATAATAATCCAAAAGCAAAAAATAACCGTTTTAAATTCATTTTATATATGGCTCCTCAATCTAAGCTGTTTTACCATGAATCCGGCAACCGACTTTCAAAATCGCTTCAATTAGCAACAACTTGCCGGTATTCTGTAACCAACTTTGTTGGTTAAGAAACCCGATCCGGCCAATTTTTTGGCGCCTTTTCGGAAAAGTTGCATTGTACTTGCCGGATCGAGGTTTCAGGTAACTAAAAAATGATCGTTTTCTATATATGGATTTTATATGATGGAAACAATTATGTTGAATCCTTTGCTGCCAAAATCGGCTAACGACAGCCAGGAAATTTTTGGTTTGCTGATATTGTGGGATTATTGACGAGTTTTTTATCCAGGTTGTAATATGAGAGGTATAGAAAATGTATAGTACACATTAGTTATCAACTATTATTACTTTGTTAGATAATCCTTGATGACTGTTACTACCAGCGCATGATCCTCATGATCCGGCAAACCTGAAACGGTAATTGTACCGACCACTCCCACATTCTTGATAATAATTGGAAACGCTCCCCCGGCCGGTCTATATTCAAAGGAACTGATAAAATACTCGCCTTCCATGGTTTCTCCTTTTGATTTTAATAAAGTGGCAACCTGAAAGGAACTTTTTTGAAAATGGGTAACGACCTTATTTTTCCCCAGGATCCATTGATCGTTATCAGGGTTGGTCCCGGTCATTGAGTAATGAAATAGTTGATGCCCGCTTCTAGTAATATCGATGGCAACGGTTTTGCTCTCCTGACGGGCTTTGGCAAGAATGTTTAAGCCGATTTCCAACCCCATTTCATTGGTAAACTCGCTAAATTGAAGGTCTTTTTCTTGATCTTCCAAGGTCTTTAACAATTTCAGGTAATCGGTTTTTTCCATATTCATAACATCAGCTCCGAAAAACTTTTATCAAACAAATCTTTCAATCACTCATCCACAGGAACATAGCCAAAATTTTATTATTTCCTTATCAAGAAATATATCATAGATTATGGTTTGGTTCAATGTGCAAAGCGAATTCCTCACTTGATTCCTCACTTGATCACAAATGACGGTATTTGAACAACTTTCACGATATTGCGATTATCAGAGAATTGTCGGTCGCAGAGAAGAAACCAAAATTTGTTTTTATGGTTTCCACTCTCTTTACTCGCCGTGTACATAGCGCTTACCACGCATGTAAGATGCGATAGCCGCTATCAGAGACATGACGGCCGAGATATAGAAGGCTAGCCGCAGACTAGACATTACCGCAGGGGCAATAGTCATAGGAAAAAACTGTTTTCCCAGGATCAAAGCTTTCGTGGCATGTGGAAGAGTGGTCAATACTTTGGGGTCAATAATTTGAGTCATCGGATTATAGCCTAAAAAAGCGGCAAACAGGGCTGCTGTCGGAGGCAAATCAGCGGAGTGTTGTGCCACTGCCGGAGAGATTCCGGCTTTAACCAATCCGTGATAGAGAATCGGAGGTAGCTTATAGACAAGTCCCATAATAATAATCGTAAAATATAAAGTCATGCTCAAAGTCATGCCGGTATTTTGCAAGGTGGCCCGCATTCCTGAGGATGCGCCCCGCGATTCGGTCGGCACCGAATTCATAATAGCGGTGGTATTGGGGGCCGCGAACATCCCCATTCCAAAGCCCAAAATCAACAGGATGATTACAAACGGACCATAGCCGAAATTGGCCGGAAGCAAAGTCAAAAGAACAAACCCGACGACCGACAGAATCATCCCTCCGGTGGCAAATATTCTGGCGCCGTATCGGTCGGAAAGCCAACCGCATACGGGACCCATTAAAAAAAATCCAATCATCATCGGTAACATATAAATTCCTGCCCATAAGGGGGTTGACTCAAAGCTGTAACCGTGCAGCGGCAGCCAAATACCCTGCAGCCAAATGATTAACATAAATTGTAACCCGCCCCGGGCTATTGATGATAAAAACAAACTGATATTGCCAAAGGCAAAAGCGCGGATTCGAAACAAACTCAGTTGAAACATCGGCATTTTTACTTTAAATTCAATAAAGACAAAAGCAACCAATAAGATTGAACCGATAATAATGCCCAAAACGACCATGGGATTGCCCCAACCCATTTTTGAGGCCCCGTAGGGCATAATTCCATAGGTAAGGGCTAACAGTAAAACAGTCAAGCCGATTGCAAAAGTGCTGTTTCCCAACCAATCAATTTTTTGTTTTTCCTGGATAACTCCGGTCTCTTTAAGTTTTAGATAAGCCCAGACCGTGCCGAACAGTCCTACCGGCACACTGACCAGGAAAATAAGACGCCAGTGAATATCGGCTAAAAAGCCGCCCAGGATCAGTCCGAGTAACGAACCACCGATTCCAGCAATCTGATTAAGTCCCATCGCCATTCCCCGTTCCGATGATGGAAAAGCATCGGTTAAAATAGCGGTGCTGTTGGAAAAGAGAAAACCGGATCCCACCCCTTGGAGCAAACGGAAGATGATCATTTGCTTTATACCGGCTGCCCCTGTGGCGGGAGTCAGGAAAAGTAAAATGGAAGCGGCGGTAAAAATGGCGAATCCCAGATTATATAAGCGAACCCGGCCAAAAATATCCGAGATTCGGCCGAAAGAGACCAAAAGAGTTGCCGTGACCACCGTATATCCCATTAGCATCCACAACATATAGGACGCTCCCTCCGGAGCCATGGGATTGATATGCATGCCCCGGAAAATAGCAGGCAAGGATATTAAAATAATATTTGCGTTAAGCGAGGCCATTAAAACGCCAAGAGTGGTGTTGGAAAGAGCAATCCATTTGTAGGCGTCTCCCATACTTTTTTCTTTTCCGGGATTACCCTTCGCTGAAAATTTATACATATTCGCATTCCTTCTTATGAAAAATATAAAATATATTGAATAACTACTTCAATTGGCAAGCATTGAGAGCCATTTTATGTAAAAGTTCTTCAATCAATTGTCTTTCCTCTTCCGTCAAACCGGAGCCGATCCCATTTTCCCAACTTTTGACCGCTTCTTGGATAACCGGTATAACAGCCGTGGCTTTTGCTGTCAAAAACACTTTATAAGCGCGTTTGTCGCCGGAATCTTTAACTCGGTGGATATAACCCGCTTCAATTAACTTTTTGAGGGCCTTGGCAGTGGTTGCCTTATCGATTTTTAAATAGGCGGATAACTCTTCTTGATTGATCCCGTCGTTACGATATAATGCCAATAAGTAAATATACTGCCCGCTTCCAATATTGTACATCTCCAATCTTTTACTTATGAAGCTCTGGCAATACCGGTGAAGTATGGAGATCTGTCTTCCGAAGGAGGACTGGTTAGTATTCATTCACGGCTTGACACCTTTCCGGAATTTTCAAATCATGGAAGCTATTTACGAGCTCTTTAGAAACTATTTGGGAGCTATGTCAAATTGCACTTTAATACAAGCAAGAATAATCTCTTTTGCCTGTTCAAGGCCGGTCTTACCAGTATCGATGGAGAGTTGATATGTTCTGGCATCGTTCCAATCCCGCCCGGTAAGTGTCTGAAGGTAGCGACCTCGTTCCCGGTCACTTTTTTCAATGAGCTTTTTAGCTTCCGGGGCTGTTAAATTATACAATTCCCCCACCCGCCTTTGCCGGAAAGCAAGATCCGCATGGAGGAAAATACTTAAATGCCTGGGATGATCGCGTAACAAATAAGAGCTGCCCCGTCCAATAATCACTGCGGAATGCTCCTTGGCAACCTTTTGGATAATCTGCGATTCGGCCTTATAAAGATCTTGGTCGCTTGGTATATATATCTCCGGTGGCATATATGTATCCGGGGGAGTATAGGCGGATAATTGCAATACTGATTGCCAGAATGACGTCTTTTTTTCATCCCTAGACTCCAGATCCTCTTCAAGCACCTGAAGTTGTTTGGCGGCTTGAATTACTATTTCCCGGTCCAAATATAATATCCCCAGTTGTTCAGCTAATTGTTGTCCAACATAGGCTCCTCCGCTGCCTAATTGACGACTAATGGTGATCACTGCCGGCAAATTACCCATTTTTTAATTCCTCCCAATTTGAATATTTTGATAATGACTATTTAGCCTAATTATATAATATAGTTGTACTGGCAACTATATATTGTACAAAAAAGCAGTTGCATTTGCAACTGCTTTTTTGTACAATACGCGAACGTAAGTTTCATAACCCTTTCCCGAAACGTTTGAAAAGCTTTAGGATTATTTACTGAATTTATGTTTTTAGCATAAAGCCGATTAGAATATGTCTTCATACGATGTATTACGAAATAACTTTACCGTTACGGATGGGGTGAAAAAAATGTCGTCAGAAGTATTTCAATATATAATCCAACCCGAGGATACGATATGGGATTTAGCCGAAGAATTTGATATCACCGAAGAGGATATCATGGAAGTCAATCCCGATTTAGACTTGGATAATTTATTTATCAATCAGGTCATCAATATCCCTGGGAATGCGGTAACCGCTTTGCAATACAGGCGCCGCTACCCTAGGTATAGACGCCCATATTATTACCGGCCCTACAGACCATACAGATATTACCGCCCTCGTCGGCCCTATTATCCTTATCATCGTTATTGACAATCAATTTTTAAGGGGCTATGGCTTGAATTATTTAAGCTATAGCCTTTATTTCGTTGAAACAATATCTCTCACCCGATCAGGCTTGTTGGTGATAATGCCGTCAACCTGGGCTATAATAGCTTTCTCAACTTCAACCTGCTCATCCACTGTCCATGTATTGACCAATAAACCCTTCAATTTGGCCTGTGCTACCGTCTCCGGAGTAATACTATAGATTGGAGGATGCAACGCTGCCGCTCCAAATGTCAGAGCATAATTCCAAGGGCTATATAACACTGCTTCATACAAGACGCCGGTTTTCAACTCCGGGGCGATAGCGGAGATCCTCGCCAGAGTATAATGATTAAATGAAGAAAAAATACATTGTCGCGCCAGTCCAAAATCTCTCACCATCCGGACCGCCTTTGCTTCAATTCCGGGATAAGGAAAAATATTGGTCTTTAGTTCTATATTTACCAATAAATCGCTCCCCTGGATAAGTTCCAATAGCTCCTGCAACCTGGGAATTCTCTCCTCTGCAAACGTCATATCAAACCAACTTCCGGCATCAAATTTCCGTAGTTCAGGCCAGGTATG
>WSSedL1CaDRAFT_10000600_pt1 | contig 24676 bp, 27 predicted proteins | sample WetSurSL1Cattail_FD_9464 | JGI IMG/M metagenome (IMG submission 9464)
AGTCACCAGCCAGTCCGAACGCGCCTTGACCGCTGCGCTGGTGTTGGCGTAGACCACCACGGTGCGATCCGGATGGGCGTCGCAAAAGGCTGAAAACTCGTTCACAGGGCAACCCAGATCAAGTGAACAGGTGGCGTCCAGATCGGGCATCAGCACACGTTTTTCGGGCGACAAGATTTTGGAGGTTTCACCCATAAAACGCACGCCAGAGACCACCAGCGTGGTGGCGGCATGGTCACGACCAAAACGCGCCATTTCCAGCGAGTCGCTGACAATGCCGCCGGTTTCCTCGGCCAGGTCCTGCAGGTCCGGGTGCACGTAGTAGTGCGACACCATCACCGCGTTTTTCTCTTTGAGCAGGCGGCGGATTTTGTCCTTAAGGGCGGTCCGCTCAGACGCGCTGGGTTCTACCGGCACACGCGCCCAAGCATGTTTGGTGGCGCAGACCGCGCCGCCGGTGGGCGAGTTGTCCGGCTGTTCGTAGTCCACGGCCTTGCGGGCCAGGGTATCCGTCATGGTGACTCCAGATTCAAGAAAAAGAGCAACACTGCCAGTCTCAGAGCGGGTCGTCGGCAAATCGCATCGAAAAATCGACGGCCTTCACATTTTTTGTCAGAGCGCCGATCGAGATGCGGTCGACCCCGGTGGAGGCAATCGCACAGACGCTGGAGAGATTGACGCCACCCGACACCTCCAGCACCGCGCGCCCGGCGGTCAGGCGCACCGCCTCGTGTAAATGCATCAGCCCCATGTTGTCGAGCAAGATCATGGTGGCACCGGCGTCCAGCGCCTCTTGAAGCTGCGCCAGGTTTTCCACCTCGATCTCGACAAAACGAGCCTGCGGCGCCACCTCGGCGGCGCGTTGCAACACGGCCCGCACACCACCCGCGGCGGCGATGTGGTTTTCCTTGATCAGCACCGCGTCATACAGACCCAGCCGGTGGTTGACACCACCACCTGTGAGCACCGCGTATTTCTGCGCCAGACGCAGGCCCGGCAAGGTTTTTCGGGTGTCGACGATGTTGGTGCGAGCACCGGGCACCTCACGCACCGCCTGCACAAAGTTCGCCGTTTTGGTGGCCACCGCACTGAGCAATTGCAGAAAATTGAGCGCGGTGCGCTCGGCAGTCAGCAGCGCACGTGCCTGCCCGTACACCTCCAGCACCACCTGATCGGCCGCAGCGCGGTGGCCTTCACCGATGTGCCAGGTCAGTTCGACATTTGGGTCAAGCTCTCGGAACGCCCGCTCAACCCAGGGCGCACCACAAATCACCGCCGTCTCCCGCGCCACCACGGTGGCGCGCGCGTAACGCGTGGGATCGACCAGACCAGCGGTGAGGTCGGCCTCACCCACATCTTCGAGCAGAGCGCGCGCCACATCAGCCTGCGCCAGCGCCACTACGGCTTTGGGGGAAAAATCAAAATGGGCTGTCATCTCACATCCTCCTGAATGTCTTTTTTTAAACCAAAGTCATCTGTTCGGTGGTGGGCTCACGTCCCATGAGCCGGGCGACAGATTGGTGCGGTGTCATCTGGCCGTCCAGCAAATCCACCACTGCCTGGGCAATCGGCATGTCCACGCCCAGATGGGCGGCACGTTGCACCACGGTGCGCGCGCTGTAGACCCCTTCTGCCACATGGCCCAGGGCGCCTGTGGCCTGCAACAAGCTTTGCCCCTGCGCCAGTGCCAGACCGACTTGGCGGTTGCGCGACAGGTCGCCGGTGGCGGTCAGCACCAGGTCACCCAGGCCACTTAAACCCATGAAGGTCTCGGCGCGAGCCCCCAGCGCCACACCCAGGCGTGTCATCTCGGCCAGGCCGCGTGTGATCAGGGCGGCGCGGGCGTTCAGGCCCAGGTCGAGCCCGTCACACAGACCGGTGGCAATCGCCAGCACGTTTTTCACCGCGCCACCCACCTCGACGCCGACGATGTCATCATTGGCATACACACGCAGCGCCGAGCTGTGAAACGCCGCCACCAGCGCTTGGCGCACCGATTCATGGGCGCTGGCGGCCACCAGTGCGGTCGGTTGACCACGCGCCACCTCAAGCGCAAAACTTGGGCCGCTGAGCACACCCGCTTCCATTTCAGGAGCAATAAACGCTTGTATTTCATGGGCTAGCAGCCCAAAAGGTTCAGAAACCGGGACCTCAAACCCTTTGCACAACCAGGCCACCGGCACCCGGCAGCCGCGCAGGATGAGCAACATCTGGCGCAACGCCGCCATCGGGGTGGCCACCACCACCAGGTCGCTGCTGCTGACCAGCTCGGGCAGATCACCCTCGGGCGTCGCACTGAACTGCAGCGCATCAGCCAAAGCCACACCGGGCAGGTAACGCTGGTTGGCACGCTGCTGCTGCAGGGCCTGCACCTGGCTGGCGTCGCGCGCCCACAGGGTGACTTTGTGTCCGCTGCCATGTGCCGTCGCGCTGGCCGCCAGCGCCGTTCCCCATGCACCTGCGCCCAGAACTATTATTTTCATAGCTACTGAGCCAGACAAATTAAGGGTTAGAGGCTGAAAAAGTCTATAACTTATTGAACCGCAGCCGGGGCTTCGTCGGTTTGTGCAGCCTGTTGCTGCTCGTACATGGCCTGGAAGTTGATTTCTGACAGGTGCACTGGCGGGAAGCCGCCGCGCTGGATCAGGTCAGACACATTGCTGCGCAAATACGGGTAGACGATTTGCGGGCAGGCGATGCCCATGATCGGGCCCATTTGTTCGTCTGGCAGGTTGCGGATCTCAAAGATGCCGGCTTGTGAGGCTTCGACCAAAAACACGGTGCGGTCCTTGATCTTGGTCTGCACGGTGGCTGTCACCACCACTTCAAAAACACCGTCAGCCACGGTCGAGGCGTGCACACCCAATTGGATGTCCACCGTGGGCTGCTCTTGCTCGAGCAGGATGGCTGGTGAATTGGGCTGTTCCAGAGAGGCTTCCTTGAGGTAAACGCGCTGAATCTGGAAAACGGGGTTGGAGGTGTCGTCGGACATAGGGTTCTCGTGGTTAATAAATCAGTCAATCAGGAACGTAGCCCGGCGCAAACAGCGCCCGGGCACAAAAAGGGCTTGTCTCAGGCCTGCTGCAGCAGCGGCATCAGGGCACCGCGCGCGTCGAGCGCCATGAGATCATCGCAGCCGCCCACATGGGTGCTGCCGATGAAAATCTGCGGCACCGTGCGTCGGCCAGTGAGGCTCATCATCTGGTCGCGCTGTTGGGCGTCCACATCAATGCGGATTTCGTCGATGACCTCGACACCGCGCGACTTGAGCAGTTGTTTGGCACGAATGCAGTAGGGGCAGACGGCCGTGGTGTACATCTTGACAGCTTGCATGGGCAGGGCTTTCGGTTAAAAAGTTAAGCTTTTTCGACCGGCAGATTGGCGGTACGCCAGGCGCCCATGCCACCGGAGAGTGATTGCGCCTTTTCAAAACCAAGCTTTTTGGCCATGGCCACCGCGCGACCGCTGCGGGCGCCAGATTTGCACACCAGGATCAATGGCAAGGCTTTGTTCTTGACGACGCCAGCCAGCTTCTCCTCCAACTGCCCCAAGGGAATATTTTTGGCGCCCACCACATGGCCAGCCGCAAATTCGTCGGCCTCACACACGTCCACCACCACCGCTTTTTCCCGGTTGATCAATTGCACCGCCGCATCGGCGGTTAAACCACCCAGGCTGCCACCCTTGATGAGCGGCCACAACAACATGCCACCAGATGCCAATGCCACAGCAATCATCATCCAGTTGTCAAGAATAAATTTCACGTGCGAATCCTTATGTAGAGAAATGACCTTAGCCGCGCATTTTAGAATGCGCTTGTTCTCCTTACCGACATAGATTGGAAACCATGCACAAGCTCGTACTTATTCGCCACGGCGAATCTACTTGGAATCTTGAAAACCGCTTCACCGGCTGGACCGATGTTGACCTGACCCCCCTTGGCCTGGAACAGGCCAAGAACTCGGGCCGCTTGCTCAAAGCCGAGGGTTATGACTTTGACGTGTGTTACACCAGCGTGCTCAAGCGCGCCACCCGTACCCTGTGGCATGTGCTCGACGAAATGGATCGCACCTGGCTGCCCGTCGTCAACAGCTGGCGTTTGAACGAACGCCACTACGGCGCCTTGCAAGGCCTGAACAAAGGCGACATGGCCAAACAGTATGGTGACGCGCAGGTGCTGATCTGGCGCCGCAGCTACGACACACCACCGCCTGCCCTCGAAGCAACCGACCCGCGCAGCGAACGCAGCGACATCCGCTACAGCAAACTGTCGCCGGACCAAATCCCGTTGACCGAATGCCTGAAAGACACCGTGGCACGTGTTATGCCGTTCTGGAACGAATCGCTGGCACCAGCCATCAAGCTGGGCAAACGCGTCGTGGTGGCGGCACACGGCAACTCGATCCGTGCCTTGGTCAAGTACCTCGACAACATTTCTGACGATGACATCGTTGGTCTGAACATTCCCAATGGCATTCCACTGGTTTATGAACTCGATGACAACCTGAAACCAATTCGCCACTACTATCTAGGCGACGCCGAGGCAGCTGCCAAGGCCGCCGCCGCTGTGGCCGCCCAGGGCAAGAAGTGAAATAGTCTGCCCAGCCTCGGGAACCCACGCCACTGTTCATGATCCAAATGGCTCATCTCACTTCGCATCCTCACGCTTTGGAACCAAAATGGGTCAAAAACTGAAAATCGTTGGTCTACTCTCCGCAGGGGCGCTGGCTGGCGCCTTGGCCAGCATCTCGCTGCAAACCGCAGCGCGGGGCTCGCTGGCACCGCTGCCGCTGGAGGAACTGCAGCAATTGGCCGCAGTGTTCAACATGGTCAAGAGTAACTATGTCGACCCGGTGGACGAGAAAAAACTCATCACCGATGCCATTGCCGGCATGGTGGCGGGGTTGGACCCGCACTCGGTCTACATGGACGCCAAGACCCTGAAGGATTTCAACGAAGGCACCACCGGCAAGTTTGTCGGTGTGGGCATCGAGATCACCCAGGAAGACGGCTACATCAAGGTCGTCTCACCGATCGAGGACTCTCCCGCGTTCAAGGCCGGGCTCAAACCCAACGACCTGATCGTCAAGATTGACGACACCCCGGTCAAGGGGCTGACGCTCAACGAGGGTGTCAAACGCATGCGTGGTGAGCCCGACACCAAGGTGCTGCTCAGTGTCTTTCGCAAAGACGAGAACCGCACGTTTCAGGTGACCATCATTCGCGAGGTGATCAAGACCCAAAGCGTCAAGGCCCGCGTTGTTGAGCCGGGTTACGGCTGGATTCGCTTGAGCCAGTTCCAGGAACGTACCGTGGCGGACTTTGCGCGCAAGGTCGAAGAGATGTACAAGCAGGAGCCACGCCTTAAAGGGCTGGTGCTGGACTTGCGCAACGACCCGGGTGGTTATCTGGACGCTGCAGTGGCCATCTCTGCCGCCTTTTTGCCAGAGAACGTCACCGTGGTGTCGGCCAACGGCCAGTTGCCTGAGAGCAAGTTCACCTACAAAGCCTCGCCCCAGTTTTATGCCCGCCATGGTAGCGACCCGTTGGCGCAGATTGACCCAACCACGCGCAAGGCCCTGAGCAAGGTGCCCCTGGTGGTGCTGGTGAACGAAGGTTCTGCCTCAGCCAGCGAAATTGTGGCGGGGGCGCTGCAAGACCACCAGCGCGCCAAGCTGCTGGGTAGCCAGACCTTTGGCAAGGGGTCGGTGCAGACCGCGGTGTGTCTGGACGGCGCCTTCCGCATGGACAACTGTCCAACAGCGGCACTCAAGCTCACCACCAGCCGCTACTACACGCCCAGCGGCAAGTCGATTCAAGCCAAAGGCATCGTGCCTGATGTGATGGTCGACGAGACCGAAGAGGGCAACCTGTTCGCCGCCCTGCGCACCCGTGAAGCCGATCTGGAAAAACATCTGGCCAGCGGACAAGGGGATGAGATCAAAGATGCTGCGCGTGAAAAAGAGCGCGAAGAGGCCCGCAAAAAGCTGGAAGAAGAGATGAAAAAACCGGCGGCCGATCGCAAATTGCCTGAATACGGTTCAGACAAGGACTTCCAGCTGCAGCAAGCTATTCTGCAGCTCAAAGGTCAGCCGGTGTTGGTCAGCAAGACCCAAGTGGAACGCGCCGAAGAGAAGAAAGGCAACTGAGTCCGCGCCAGCAGATGCTTGACAGTGACCTACTGCGTTATTCGCGCCACATCCTCCTCAACGAGATTGGCTTTGAGGGGCAAACACGTTTTAACCAAGCCCACGCGCTGATCATTGGCGCGGGCGGCCTGGGCTCTCCCGCCGCGTTGTACCTGTGTTCAGCCGGTGTTGGCCACATCACCGTGGTTGACCATGACACGGTGGACCTGACCAACCTGCAGCGCCAAATTGCCCACACCCAGGCGCGGGTTGGTTTGCCCAAGGTGGCCTCGCTGCAAACCGCCATGGCTGAATTGAACAGTCAAGTGTGCGTCACGGCCATCCAGACCCGCGCCGACGCCGCGTTGCTCGACACCTTGGTCGCCCAAGCCGACGTGGTGCTGGACTGCTGCGACAACTTTGCCACCCGCCAGACCATCAACAGGGCCTGTATCAGACACAACACACCTCTGGTGTCAGGTGCGGCCATCCGTTTTGACGGGCAGCTGAGTGTGTATGACCATCGCGATGCAGCGTCCCCCTGTTACGCCTGTATTTTTCCGCCAGACACACCACCGGAAGACGCTCATTGCGCCACCTTGGGCGTGTTTGCGCCACTGGTGGGCATCATTGGCAGTTTGCAGGCAGCCGAAGCACTCAAACTGATCTGTGGTGTCGGACAACCACTGACTGGCCGTTTGTTGATGCTCGATGGCCGGACCATGACCTTCACCGAAATTCTGACCAAACGTAACCCGGCCTGCCCGGTATGTGGCCCGCTTATTTCAGCTTGAATCCACCGTTACCGTCGGGTGCATAACAACTGCCGTTGCGTCGACGAAAGTCGCGAGGCAACTCAGGTGCAGGCTGGGCGAACACACCGACCCTAGCTTGGCGTGCCTGCATTTCCTGCGCCGCATACGGCCCCAGGCTGTGCCGCCAGTGGTAAGACCAGGCCTGCCCCTGGCGCACCAAAATCGCCCCCACATCCTGGCCATCCACCTCGATGCGAGCCAAGCCCCGGCCATAATCGTCAACATACTTGACCTGCACTTTCAGCTGGCGCTGCATCACCAGCGTGCGCAAGGCGTCACGTGCGGCCAGGCCGCCACTCTGGCAAATTTCCGGGGCATCCACCCCCTGCAGGCGCAGCTTACGCGGCGCCCCGCCGGTATCCGGCTCCACCCACAAAGTATCACCATCAGAAACGATGCTAGCCCTTGCTGAATAAGCCTCAGAAGCTCCAATACCTATAGCAGTCAGGAGACCCAACCCGGCCAGCACCAAGTGATGATCAAAAAACAATATGTTGCTAACCGTCAATTTGAACCTTTCCCGCCGCAAATTCTCGACTGACTCCACCCAAACAAGTCATACAACAAGCTCACAAATTGACCTCTGTTATAGAGCTAAGACAAATAGTCGACCTGTTAGACTCAAAACATTACAACACGCGTCCCCACCTTGAGCCAATCGCTTGCATCCTCTCTGGTTGATTTGCGCCAATTGCGGCTAGACGATGCACGGGCATTGTTGGAGCACAGTGGACAAGTTTTGCCCGACAGCGGCGCCGATTCGGTCGGTTTTTTGCAAGCGGTGATTGACAAGCTCAGCGAGTTGTCACTCAAGGACCCACTGACCGGGCTTTCCAACCGGCGTTATTTCCAAAGTATCCTGGTGCGTGAAATCGAGATGGTGGCGCGCTCTGGCGAATCCGCCCTGTTGCTGATGCTCGACATTGACCATTTCAAAAATGTCAACGACCAGCATGGCCACCCGGCAGGTGATGCGGTGTTGCAAGCGGTGGCCAAGGCCCTGGCAGGTTGTGTGCGGCCGATGGACACCGTGGCGCGTTTTGGTGGCGAAGAGTTCGCCATCATCTTGCCAAGTTGCCAGGGGCAATACGGGCATCAGGTGGCAGAACGAATTCGTGAGTCTGTCAGTTCCTTGAAGGTGGACCTGCCCTCCGGAGTGGAGCTGAGAGTCACTATCAGCATTGGTGGCGCGTTTGCACCGCGCTGGGTGCGCTCGACCTCCGAGTTGTGGGTTGATCGCGCGGACATTGAGTTATACCGAGCAAAGTCCGCCGGTCGTGACCGCGTGTGTATTGAGGCGCAGCCCATGCTGTCGGTCAGTGCTGAGGAAAAGAATTTGCTGTTTGGTCCACTCTCGCTGGGTGATCCGGCCTGGATTGAAAGCATTGCCAACGATGGTTCTACCGGTTCGTCAGGTAGTGTTATGAACAGAGTGAACTGAAATGAACGACGAAACGCAACCCACTGAAGAGAGTCCAGTGATCAAACCTGGGCCCATCAAGCCACTGGGCAAGGTAGTGGCTGTTACCAGCGGCAAAGGCGGCGTGGGCAAGACGTTTGTGTCGGCCAACCTCGCTGCCGCGTTGGCCAAACGCGGCCAAAAAGTGCTGGTACTGGATGCTGACTTGGGGCTGGCCAATCTGGACGTGGTGCTCAATCTGTATCCGAAGATCACCCTGCATGATGTGTTCACCGGCAAAGCCAAGCTCGAAGAGGCGATTGTCAGGGCGCCAGGTGGCTTTTCAGTGCTGCTAGCAGGCTCAGGTATGGTTGAATATTCACGCCTGACACCAACCGTGCGGCAGGACTTCCTGCGCATCATGTCAGGGCTGCTGCCACACTACGACATAGTGCTGCTCGATACCGGTGCCGGCATTTCGGATGTGGTGCTGTTTGCGGTGTCACTGGCCTCGGAGGTGCTGGTGGTGGCCACCCCGGAACCCACCTCATTGACCGACGCCTACGCCACCATCAAAGTGCTGGTGGGTGAGCAACAACGGCGCACCATCCGTATGGTGATCAACCAGACTGCCCGCATGGGTGATGGCCGCGCCATCACCACCCAGTTGCAGCAGGTGTTGGACCGTTTTGTGGTGGCCAAACCCGGTGAAAAAGTCCGCCTGATCCACATGGGGGATATCCCGGCAGACACCGCTGTGCGCCAGGCGGTGATGCGCCGTCAACTGCTGATCCTGTCCACACCCGGTTGCCCGGCGGCGCTGGCGGTTTCACAACTGGCTGGCAAGATTGAAGACACGCTGATCAACAAACCCCTGTGAGCCGGTTCTTCGGCGCCCCACTCTGTCGGCGCCAGGTAGACCGCTCGTCAGGCGGTGATGATCCATCCCTCCAGCGGGTCCATCGTTGCTGGTAAACCATAAGAGCTGTCGCCAGCGACAAACCGAGTTTGCGCCCAGGCAGCTTGTATCAGGCACAACACCGCATCGAGTGCATCACCCCGGGCATCGTCAACCAGCGCATCATGCTGGGCATGGCTCAGTTTCAAGCGCAGGCCCAGGCGGGTGTTACCTTGCTCCAACGCGGTGATCAAGTCCTTGCGGGCTATCAAACGCTCGGGCGTCTGGCGTTGTTTGTCATCACTTTTGTAACTGCGTCGACCCAGCACCTCGCGTGCCAGCAAACCGGGATAAGCTTCCAGCGCCACACGTGGTTTCTGCTTGGCCGGTTCGCTGCCAACACCAGAATGTAACCCAGGCAATTGCACACCGGCTTGTAACAGCAAGGGCACACCCGCATGCAACATGAAAGCCACGGGTGGATTTACCCATTTCATGCTCGGGCTGCTGCCCGCTAGAAAATCGGTGGCGCGGTGCGCGAACTTGCCACCGATCGGGCGTGCGTTGCAGAACGCAGCAAATATCGCTCGAATCTGGTCACGACTGAGTGACTGGTAGTGCGTCATACAGGCCAGCCAGTCGGTTGGCCAGCCCAGGGTTTCAACCAACCCACGCGGCAGGCCAAACGGCAGGTCAAACCCACCCAGCCAGGGGCCAGGCTGTTGCAGCCAGTCAGAGAACGCCGCCAGCGTATCGATTTTTACCAGTTTTGATAGCACCACCCGCCCGTTGAATGAGGCCCCGAGGGCAATAATGATAGGCTTTTTGCGGCTGGGGGCGCTGGAGAAGTCGCAACCCAGCAAGGTCGGAGTCAAGCCAACCGCAGGCACAGACACGGTCGGCAAACCGGCGCGATCAGGCCCGGCCAATCACCGAGGCGGTGGCCATCAACTCTTCAAGCAAGGCCATGGAGACTTTGCCCGAGACCGAATACGGGTCGAGCTCGGGTTTTTCCGCATACTTGAGCAGGATCGAGACGTTGATACGCGTCATATTGACCTCACCCATGGTCCAACTGGCAAAACGTCGCTCAGAGATTTCTTCGTAGTCCAGCAGCACCACGTCTTTGTGGCGGGCATCCCGCTGGATCTGGTTATAGAGCTGACTGATGACCATGCGGCCACCTTCAATTACCTGCAAAAAAATGCCTCCGCCGTAACACAAGACACCGGTGACGCCACTGTTGGGGTTGCGGGCGCGGCATTCGTGCAGGATGGCTTCGATGGTCTCGGGGCAGGCATCCACCGCCCGGCTGGCGTAAAGCAAACGTACCAACATGATTAACCTTTCTGAGGAATCAGTGACAGGAACTCGCGTCGCAAGTTGGCATCTTTGAGAAAACTGCCGCGCATGACCGAGTTGATCATTTTGCTGTCCACGTCCTTGACACCGCGCCAGCCGACACAAAAATGCGTGGCTTCCATGACGATGGCCAGGCCGTCGGGCTGGGTTTTGCGTTGAATCAGGTCAGCCAGTTGCACCACCGCTTCTTCTTGGATCTGCGGGCGCCCCATGATCCATTCGGCCAGGCGGGCGTATTTGGACAGGCCAATCACGTTGGTGTGTTCATTGGGCAGCACACCGATCCAGAGCTTGCCCATGATCGGCACCAGATGGTGGCTGCAGGCGCTGCGCACGGTGATCGGGCCGACGATCATCAGCTCGTTGAGGTGCTCGGCATTGGGAAACTCGGTGATGGCCGGTTGCGGCACATAACGGCCCTGGAAGACCTCTTTGAGGTACATCTTGGCGACACGCCGGGCAGTTTTGTCGGTGTTGTGGTCGTGCTCGGTGTCGATCACCAGGCTGCTCAACACGCCTTTCATTTTGTTTTCGACCTCATCGAGCAGCAGCTCCAACTCGCCGGGCTGGATGAACTCGGCAATGTTGTCATTGGCGTGGAAACGTTTGCGTGCGGCCAGAATGCGCTCGCGGATTTTGACGGATACCGGGGTGCCTTCGTCGGCGTCAACAGAGTTCATGGGGTGCATCGTGCTGAATTGTTCAGCCAACGATGGTATCAGTGTTTTGTTTTAAGTGTTATCGGGCTCTAGCCCTTATAAATAAAGGGCTTATTGCTATTAATTTAGTATCTCTTGCCGGTCAGCAAAAGCAAGGCGTGCATCACCAGCAGCGCCACCCTATCGAGCAGCTTCTGGCCCAGCGAGCGCTGTGCATGCTGGTGGGGTTCGAGCCGCACCGCGTGGTGTTCCAACGCCTCTTCCAATGCATCGCTCAGTCTTGTGGCAAAGGCTGCGTCTTTCACGACAACATTGGCTTCGCGCGCCAGCAGCAGGCTTAATGGATCGATGTTGGAGGAGCCCACCGTGGCCCAGCGCCCATCCACCACGGCCACCTTGGCGTGTAAAAAACTGCTCTTGTATTCGTAAATCTCGACACCACCCGCCAATAACACCCCATACAGCGCACGTGTGCCGTGGTAGGACATGAAATAGTCGTAGCGGCCTTGCAACAACAGGCGCACCCGCACCCCGCGCTGGGCGGCAGTCACCAGACTGCGGCGGATCTTGCGGCTGGGCAAAAAATAGGCGTTGGCCAGAATGATGTTTTTACGCGCCTCGCCGAGTGCCTGGCTGTACGTGCGTTCGATGCGTGCACGAAACCGCACGTTGTCTCGCAGCACCAGTTGCGCCAACGCACCCTTTCCTTTCGATGGCACCTGGCCCGTCAAAGGCTCCGTGTACACCGCCTGCTGCAAGGCCTGCCAGGCACCGGCCCAATCCACCTGCTGGGCACTGCGAACCACCTGTCGACGCCACCAAAACTGGGCCATGGTGGCATGTGCCTCGCGCACCAGCGGGCCGGTGATACGCACCATGAAGTCAAAACGCGGCGCCTCCAGGGGGCCATAGTGCGGGTCCCACCAGTCATCCAGGATGTTGATGCCACCACAATAAGCCAGCTTGCCATCCACCACACACAGCTTGCGGTGTAATCGCCGCCAGCGACTGGGCACCAACAATCCGAACGTGCCCAGCGGCGCAAAAATCAGCCAGTGCACCCCCGCTGCCTCAAAGCGCTGTGGCCAGGGTTCGGGCAACTCGGGCGTGCCCACACCATCCATCACCAGATACACCTGCACCCCGCGTTGCGCCGCGTTGGCCAGGGCTTGCGCCACCCGCTCACCGCTGCCATGCATTTGGAAGATATAGGTCTCCAGCCGGACCTCGGAGGTGGCGGCGTTGATGTCGTTCACCAGGACATCAAAAAATGCCTGTGCCCCTTTTAAAAGCTCCAGTTGATGACCCGCCAAGTACTCAGGCATGCACCCGCCTCATACACACATCTCAAATTCGGCGATCAGCGGCAAATGGTCCGACATGCGCCACCAGACACGACCCTGTGGCGCTGACAGGCTGACAGGCTGCAAACCACGGCAAAACACATGGTCCAACTGAGCCAGCGGCAAACGCGCAGGAAAAGTCGGCTGAGGTACACCGGCCCAGGCCCGCAAACCCATGCTGGTAAACAATGCATCGAGCCGCCAACCACTTTCATTGAAGTCCCCGGCAATCAGCAGCGGCACATCGACCGGAATTTCACGCTCGACAAAACGCCGGAGCTGGGCCACCTGTCGCACCCGGCTGGCACGCACCAAACCCAGATGCACCACCAGCACATGCAAGCTGCGCCCGTGAATCAACAACTCCACATGCAGCAGTCCGCGCTGCTCGAAACGATGGTCACTCATGTCCTCATGCTGGTGCGTCAGCACCGGCCAGCGCGACAGCAGCGCATTGCCATGTTCACCATGCCGGGTGATGGCGTTGGTACGATATACCGAGGTGTAACCAGGTGGCGCCAAAAAGTCTGCCTGACCACCCGCTGGCCATTGTTTGAAGCGTTTTTCTTCACGGCGGTTGATGTGACGCACCTCCTGCAGGCACACCACATCGGCGTCGAGCATCTGCACTGCATCGGCCAGGTTGTGGATTTCCAGGCGACGTGTGGGCCCCACGCCCTGCACACCTTTGTGGATGTTGTAAGTCACAACACGGATCGTGTGGGAGAGATCACTCATGACACACCGTTCAGCCTGGCCAGACGCGGCAACATCAAACACGCTTCCGCATTGGAGGGCGAAAAACACCGGTCGGCGGCCTGGGCATAAGGCAGCCATTGGTATTGTGTATGTTCACAGGGGTTCAAGCGCACCGGCGTGCTGGCGGGCACTTCCAGACCGAACAGATGCTCTGTATTCAATAACACCCCAGGGGCGTAGCGATGACGCCAGCGTGGGTAAATCTCGTAGACGTTCTCCAGGCCCCAATCGTGCAGATGAGTCTGCAAAGCAGCGCCGTCACGGCAGTCCAGTGCGGTTTCCTCAAACACCTCGCGCCGCGCGGTCTGCTCAAAGCTCTCATCCACATGGTCCTTGCTGCCGGTGACCGATTGCCAGAATTCAGCCACATCGGCGCGTTTGATCAGCAGCACATCCAGCGCCGGGGTGTAAATCACCACCAACACGGATTCAGGGAGTTTGAACGCAATCATGGCTTCCAAAAAAACAAAAAGGGCGCCACAAAGAGCGCCCTTTGATTCTGCCTCATACAGCAGAGACCCGACTTTAATCTTGCTTTACTAGGTCGGCGTTGCGCAGGCGGATATGCAATTCACGCAGTTGTTTTTCGTCCACCAGAGACGGTGCTTGTGTGAGCAGATCCTGGGCGCGCTGGGTTTTCGGGAAGGCAATCACGTCACGGATCGACTCGGCACCCGTCATCATGGTCACGATGCGGTCCAGACCAAACGCCAGACCACCGTGCGGCGGCGCACCATATTGCAGCGCATCGAGCAGGTAACCAAACTTGTTCTGGGCTTCCTCGGGCGTGATCTTGAGGGCGTCAAACACTTTCTGCTGCACATCGGCACGGTGGATACGCACCGAACCGCCCCCCATTTCCCAGCCATTGAGCACCATGTCGTACCCCTTGGAAATGCACTTGCCCGGGTCGGTGACCATCAAGTCTTCGTGCCCGTCCTTGGGCGCGGTGAACGGGTGGTGCACAGCGGTCCAGCGGTCGGCCTCGTCGTCGTATTCGAACATCGGGAAGTCCACCACCCACAACGGCGCCCAGCGGTCTTCGAACAAAGCATTGTTTTTGCCGAACACGCTGTGGCCAATTTTGATACGCAAAGCACCGATGGCGTCGTTGACAATTTTTTCCTTGTCCGCCCCAAAAAACAGCAAATCACCGTCCTGGGCACCGGTTCGTGCCAGCACCTCGGCAACGGCGCGGTCATGCAGGTTTTTGACAATCGGGCTTTGCAGGCCGTCACGACCTTTGGCCAGGTCGTTGACCTTGATCCAGGCCAGGCCTTTGGCACCGTAGATCTTGACGAATTCACCGTAGCTGTCGATTTCGCCACGCGACAAACCCGAACCTTCACGGGCGCCACCGGGCACCCGCAAGGCCACCACACGGCCACCTTTCATGTTGGCCGCACCTGAGAACACCTTGAAGTCAACATCCCCCATGACGTCGGTGAGTTCGGTGAATTCGAGCTTGACACGCAAATCCGGTTTGTCCGAGCCATAAAGCCGCGCCGCTTCCTGGTAAGTCATCACCGGGAAGTCACCCAAGTCCACGCCCAAGGTGTTCTGGAACACGGTTTTGATCATGCCCTGGAACATATCGCGGATGTCTTCCTCTTCCATGAACGAGGTTTCGATATCAATCTGGGTGAACTCGGGCTGGCGGTCAGCGCGCAAGTCTTCGTCGCGAAAACACTTGGTGATCTGGTAGTAGCGGTCAAATCCGGCCACCATCAGCATCTGCTTGTACAACTGAGGCGACTGCGGCAACGCGAAAAAATGACCGTCGTGTACCCGGCTGGGCACCAGGTAATCGCGTGCGCCTTCGGGGGTACTCTTACCCAGCATCGGGGTTTCAATGTCGATAAAACCATTGGCATCCAGGAACTTGCGCACCTCCATCGACACGCGGTAACGCAGCATCAGGTTGTTTTGCATGTACGGGCGGCGCAGATCCAGCACACGGTGTGTCAGGCGGGTGGTTTCACTCAGGTTGTCTTCGTCCAACTGGAACGGTGGTGTCACCGAGGGGTTGAGCACCTTCAGTTCGTGGCACAACACCTCGATCTTGCCGCTTTTTAGACTGTCATTGACGGTGCCGTCCGGGCGTGCACGCACCAGGCCCTTGACCTGAATACAAAACTCATTGCGCAGGTCTTCGGCCACCTTGAACATCTCGGCACGGTCCGGGTCGCACACCACCTGCACATAACCTTCGCGGTCACGCACATCCACAAAAATGACGCCACCATGGTCACGCCGACGATTGACCCAACCGCATAAAGTCACAGTTTGACCCAACAGGGCTTCGGTCACCAGACCACAATAATGAGAACGCATTGCCATAAACTGCTTTCAAAAGTCACCCGACTGGGTGACAAGGTTGTCAAAAAAATTAGGAGTGATCAGTTGGCGGTGTCACACCAGGCGACACAGAGCCCATCGAAATCACATAGGTCAGGGCTTCGTCCACACTCATCTTGAGCTCAATCACATCAGCGCGCGGCAACATCAGGAAAAAACCACTGGTCGGATTGGGTGTGGTGGGCACATACACACTGACGAAGTCGTCCCCCAGATGACCGGCAACCTCCCCGCTGGGAGAACCGGTCTGGAATGCAATTGTCCAGCTGCCAGCACGCGGGTACTGCACCAGCAAAGCGGTGCGAAAAGCATTCCCATTGCTGGAAAACAAAGTGTCTGACACCTTTTTGACACTGTTGTAAATCGACTTAAAGACCGGGATTCGGGTCAACAAGCGCTCCCACTGCCCCAGCCACCAGCGACCAGCCACATTCGACACCATAGCCCCGGTCAACAGCAACCCGGCAAATACCAACACAGGCCCCAAGCCAGGAATGTGTTTGAGCTGCTCCCAGAACGCCACATCCGTGTCCGGAGAAACTGCCTGGAGTCCCGCCACCACCCCTTGGAAAACGCCGTCCAACAGACCCATCAGCCACAACAGCACCCAGATGGTGACCGCCAGTGGCAACCAAACCAACAAACCAGTGAGCAGGTATTTTTTAAAAGACACGTTAACTTTCAGTGAAGTTCAGCTGTGACAGGCACAACCACCGGCACAGCCAGTGCTTGCTGCGGGTGCCGTTTCCGTGGCAGCGGCAGCAGGTGGTGTACTGGCGGGTGCATCGGTTGATCCGGTCGTGACCGCCGGGGCTGGCACGGCGGCACCACTGCCACCTTTGAAATCGGTGGCATACCATCCCGAGCCTTTGAGCTGGAAACCAGCCGCCGTGACTTGTTTGGAGAAGGTGGATTTGCCGCAGTTGGGACACTCGGTCAGCAGCGGGTCGGAAATTTTCTGCAACACATCCTTGGCAAAACCGCAGGAATCGCATTTATAAGCATAAATTGGCATGGTGTTCAGATCTCCGGGAAAGAACCACAAAGCCTGTCATTATAAAGTGGCGACTTAAAACACCCGCACTCGAACCATGATCTGCATCACCACCAAACCCAGGATGAAACCAACGCCGCCGTAAACCAAGGTTGAAAGCAAGCGGTTGGTTTTTTTCTGTTCCAGCAGCAATGCCTGGACATCATCACCCCGACCCCGTGTGTTGGTTTGCAAAAAGTCAACCAGCAAACGTGGTAACTCCGGCAGCAGCTTGGCATACAGTGGGCCTTCATTGCGCAATTGCTCAAACAGTTTTTTAGGCCCCACCTGGTTCAGCATCCACTTCTCAAGAAACGGTTTGGCGGTGTTCCAGAGGTCCAGATTTGGGTCCAACTGACGCCCCAGACCCTCGATATTGAGCAGCGTCTTTTGCAACAACACCAACTGAGGCTGAATTTCGACTTGGAAACGTCGGGAGGTCTGGAACAGACGCATCAGCAAAAAACCCAACGAGATTTCTTTGAGCGGGCGGTCAAAATACGGCTCACACACCGACCGGATGGCAGATTCCAGCTCATCCACCCGCGTCGACTTTGGCACCCAGCCCGATTCGATATGTAATTCAGCCACACGTTTGTAATCACGCCTGAAAAACGCGGTGAAGTTCTGCGCCAGGTATTCCTTGTCGGTCTCGGTCAGGGTCCCCACAATGCCGAAGTCCAGCGAAATATAACGACCAAAGGTGGCTGGCTCCAGGCTCACCTGGATGTTGCCCGGATGCATGTCCGCGTGAAAAAAGCCGTCGCGAAAGACCTGGGTGAAAAAAATCGTGACCCCGTCACGCGCCAGTTTCGGGATATCAACGCCCGCTGCGCGCAAGCGGTCGACCTGGTTGATCGGCACGCCCTTCATGCGCTCCATCACCATCACATCGGGCATGCAGTAGTCCCAGAACATTTCCGGGATCAGCACCAGATTCAGATCCGCCATGTTACGTCGCAACTGGGCGGCGCTGGAGGCCTCGCGCACCAAGTCCAGCTCGTCATGCAGGTATTTGTCGAACTCGGCCACCACCTCACGCGGTTTGAGACGTTTGCCGTCGTCAGACAGGCCCTCCACCCAGCCGGCCATCATGCGCATCAGGTCCAAGTCCTTGTCGATCACCTTCAGCATGCCGGGGCGCAACACCTTCACCGCGACGTCGCGATGGCGACCGTCGCGGTCCCGGATGACGGCAAAGTGCACCTGGGCAATCGAGGCACTGGCGACCGGTTGCTGCTCGAAGGAGACAAAAATATCCTCGAGTTTTTTCTTGAAAGCCTTCTCGATGATGGCCACCGCCACATCACTTGGGAAGGGCGGGACACGGTCCTGCAGCTTGGCCAATTCATCGGCGATGTCAACCGGCATCAAATCACGCCGGGTGGACAATACTTGCCCAAACTTGACAAAAATAGGGCCCAGGCTCTCCAGCGCCTGGCGAATGCGCTGGCCGCGCGGTGCGCTTAGATCACGCCCCCAAGACAAGGTGCGAGCCAGTCGCTTGAGCCAGGGCGCTTTCTGGCTGGACAGCACCAGCTCATCGAGCCCATGACGCAACAACACCAACAGGATAAAAATACCACGAATAAGACGCCTCATCGGGCTGCTTGACCGGGGACGAGGGTCGATGCCTTAGCAACAAATTGGCGCACAGCCGCTGCCATGTTGGTGGTCCACTGACACATCATGCGAGCTGGCACATCACCCAGGATGCGCGCCAGATCGTCCTCGATGTCCCAACGGACATGTTCGGTGAGCCAGTTGACCTCGGCTGCCAGTTGCACATCACCCTCAATACGTACCGCCGGTTTGTCACCCCGAAAAACACTCTGCGCCAACGCCAACGGCGACTCTTCCGTAGCCGTCAGAACCAGATCTGCCTGCGCATCCAGCGCTGCCAAATCCAGTAGTCCTGCTGGTGTCGCCTGCAATTTGAAGGAAAAAGTCCGCCATTGCACCAGCACAACACGCCCGCTTTGGCGCACCAACCGCGCTGTGGCTTCACTTTCCTGCATCAACACATGGTTGAGCAGCAAAACAATGCGGTGCTGTACCTCGGAAATGGCCCACTCCGGGGGCTGCAGTTTGGGGAGATTGACGTTCTGGAGGAGACCCTCCAGCCATGAAAAAGGGGACTGTGTTGCCATAGTCCCCGATTATTCCTGAAATTTGTGACGCTACTGCTATTGCAAGGCCTGAACCCCTGCCACCAACCAGCCACTTTGACCGCTCTTGGGCTTGGTCATGTTCCAGACTTCACGGAACGGTGCAGGACCGGCCGAGGGTTCTTCGCGGATCATGCCGGAAAACTCGACGCTGGCCATGTAATCGTCGCCCAGGTCTTCAATGCCCAGCAGATGGGCATCAATCATCACGACCTCGGTCAGGTTGACCGGGCCACCGGTGTGTGCCTCACGCTCGGCCAGTTGCGCCTGGATTTCCTTGAGCATGGTGTCGGTCATCATGACGCGCAAGGCCACCATATCCGACTTGTCCCAGGCTGCCTGCAAGGACACAAAATTGGCCTTGGCTGAGCGCAAAAATCCCTCCGCATCAAACCCGGCCGGAATGCCCCAAGTTTGCGAACCTGCCAGACCGGAGCCGATCATGGAGCCAGTGGCACCGCCGATGCTGCCGACCTTCGTGCTATCAAAAGCGGTTGTGCTCCGCTCCCATGGCCGCGCTGACGCATCGTTACCGACATTTTCCGGGCGGTAACTGAAGGGTGTGGCCGTATGAGCAGAGGCCCCGGCACCCTGAAACGCAAAGGGTGACGCCGTGGAGGCAGAGTCCTTTGGTTTGCGCGAACGCATCACCCAACCAACCACGGCCATGATCACCAGGGCCAGCAGCGCAAACATCATGAACTGGCCCATGGCTTCACCCAAGCCCAACGAGCTGGCAAGCCAAGCCAAGCCCAAACCAGCGGCCAGCCCACCCAACATCGCACCCCAAGGCCTCTTGGGTGCAGCCGCAGCGGCACCCGCCGGGCTCTTGACCGCCGAATTGGTAGCGCCTTGCGCTGGCGCGGCTGCTGGCGGCGTTGCCTGGCGCTGCGTCACATTGCTGGACTGCTGTCCAAAAGACTTGCCCCCACCAAAGCGTTTGGCAGCTTCGGCCTGACCGGCAAAAAGTGCCATGCTCATTGTCAAAACCCAAAGCCACTTTTTCATAACATCTCCTGTAGATACAAAATACTGCGTGTCGATTTGGATCAACATTTGATCCCGACGTGTAAGGCTACCAGACCACCGGTCAGGTTGTGGTAATCCACATGCCCAAAGCCACTAGCCTTCATCAGGGTTTTCAGCTCTTCCTGGCTTGGGTGCATACGGATCGATTCGGCCAGATATTGGTAGCTGGACGCGTCCCCCGCCACCCATTTCCCAAGTTTTGGCAGGATGTTGAAAGAGTACCAGTCGTAAGCTTTTTCCAGTGGCTTGGCCACTTTGGAGAACTCCAGCACCAGCAACTTGCCACCCGGTTTAAGCACCCGACTCATCTCGGTCAGCGCCACATCTTTGTGGGTCATGTTGCGCAAGCCGAAGGCCACACTGACCAGGTTGAAGTGGTTGTCCGGAAACGGCAGTTTTTCGGCGTCACACACCAGCGTGGGCAACAAAACGCCCAGATCCACCAGGCGGTCACGGCCGGTGCTGAGCATGGCTTCGTTGATGTCGGTGTGCACCACGCAGCCCGACTTACCGACCTTTTTGGAAAAGGCCAGCGACAGGTCACCGGTGCCCCCTGCAATGTCAAGCACTTGATCCCCCTCTTGCAGGTTAGCCACCATCACCGTGTAGGCCTTCCAGGCGCGGTGCAGGCCCATCGACATCAGGTCGTTCATCAGGTCGTATTTGGGCGCCACCGAGTCAAACACGCCCTTGACGTGGCTGGCTTTTTCGGTTTCGTCAACGTTCTTGAATCCAAAATGTGTGGTGCTCATGGTGTGTGCTGGTGTTGGGGTGAAAAACGGGTCGGTTGGCCTGGCTCAAAAGACCCGATTTAAATAAGAATAAACAATGGCGCTGGGGCTGATTATCCCAGCCGATGGGGGCACAGTTCGGCCGAATGTGTCAGCGCGCCTCAACCAGCGCTCTGACCGCCGCCAGTTGCCTGCGTGAGACAAACAGCGGCTCGCTGATCCGATCCAGCCGCACCGCCCAGCCATCGCCCTCGACCGGGTCGTGATGGCGCTCCAGCGAACGCACCGCCGGGCGCGCTACCAGCGCGTTGCGGTGGATACGCAAAAAACGGTTGGCATGGCGGCTCTCCAGTTCGCTCAACGAACCTTCCAGAATGTAGGTGCGACTGGCCGTGCGCACCGTGATGTATTTCAGCTCGGCCTTCAGGTACAACACCTCGGAAAGTGGCAAACGCTCGGTCCGGCCACGTTCCTGGATCACCAGAACCTCACTGGTAAAATCAGGCTCTAGCCCTTTAATAACCTGGGTTAATCGCTCTACTTTTTGTAGTGATGCTTGCAGACGCTCCAAGCGCACCGGCTTGGTCAGATAGTCCAGCGCCTCCAGTTCAAACGCCTGCACCGCATGTTCGGTGTAGGCGGTGACAAACACCACGGCCGGCGCTTGTGGCAAGGCACGCAGTCGCTGCGCCAGCGTCAATCCGTCGTCACCCGGCATGTGGATGTCGGCCAGCACCACGTCTACCACCTGTTGCGCCACACACTGCAGGGCTTGCGCCATGTTGGCCGCCTCACCCACCACCCGCGCACCGGGCGCAGTGCAGTCGGCCAGCAGGCTTTTGAGGCGCGAACGGGCCAACGCCTCGTCATCCACGATCAACACCCTCAACACCATGTGGACACCTCCAACCACCTCATACCGGCACCTCGATCCTGACTTGGAACACACCGTCTTTTAAACCACACTGGAAACGCCCCTGCACGTCATGCAACAGGCTCAGGCGTTCACGCACATTGTCCAGCGCGAGACCGTGGCCGGAAGTATTTTTGGCGGCCGTTGGCGCCACCGTGTTGCTGACCTTGATCAGCACCGTATCGCTGCGGCGCTGGGTGCTGACACGTATTCGTGCCCCGCTGGCGCTGGGTTCCACCCCATGTTTGACCGCGTTTTCCACCAGCGGCTGCAACAACAACGGCGGCAGCCGGGCGCCCTCGGCCTGCTCATCCAGCGCCCATTCCACCTGGATACGTTCACCAAAACGCACCTGCTCAATCGCCAGGTAACGCTGCGCCAGCGCAATCTCGTCAGCCAGCGGCACACTCTGTGCCTGCTCTGTCAGCGCGTAACGAAACAGGTCACTCAAGTCTTCCAGCAGACGCTCGGCCTGGCGTGGCTCGGCGCGCACCAGGGCAATCGCGCTGTTGAGGGTGTTGAACAAAAAATGCGGGCGGATACGCGCCTGCAACTCGGCCAACCGGGCGGTGGTGGCGGCTGGCGTTTTGCCTTTGGCGCGCAACACCAACGCCGCCACCAGCGCGGCAGACAACAAAGCCCCGCTGAACGCACTGGCCCACCACGGCGCTGCATCCAGCAAGCCCATGAACCACAACACCCCGCAGCCGTACACACCCGCCAGCGCCCCCAGCAGCACACCGGCCAGTTGCTGAAAAACTGGCCTCAAGCGCGCCAGCACTTTCTTCAAACTGCAGGCGGCAATCAGCCACACCAGGGTGGCTGGCAAAGCCGCACCAGTCACCAGCGACAGCCGGGCGAGCCACTGCAGCGCGTCGCCTGCACCAAACATGGCAGCCACCGCTACCACCGCTTCCACAAACAACACAGCGCGTAACACCACACCAACCCGACAGGCATCAAACACCAGCGTGTCTGGTACAGGCACCTGCGGCGGCTTGATGTCGGGCAGCGATGTGGTCTCCTGGAAGACCGATAAAATTTGAGAATCTTTCATTGACCAGCGGGTTGCGGCGAACAGGTTTGTACCGCTACCCATTATTGATGATTCCCGGTCAACAACCTCGCGCCCAACCTTCCCGCTTACCCACCCTTGACACCCATGAGCCAAAACCAATTTGACAAAAAATCCCAGGCCTGGTCGGCCCTGTTTTCCGAGCCCATGAGCGACCTGGTCAAGCGTTACACCTCCAGCGTGTTTTTTGACAAACGCCTGTGGCAAGCCGACATTGCCGGCAGCCTGGCGCACGCTGACATGCTGGCCGCCCAAGGCATCATCAGCACCAAGGATCTGGCCGCCATCGAGCAGGGCATGGCGCAGATCACGTCCGAGATCAAATCTGGGGTCTTCGAATGGAAGCTCGACCTCGAAGACGTGCACCTGAACATTGAGGCGCGCCTGACCCAGCTGGTGGGTGACGCCGGCAAACGTTTACACACCGGCCGCAGCCGCAACGACCAGGTCGCCACCGATGTGCGCCTGTGGTTACGCGGCGAGATGGACCTGATTTCTGAGCTGCTGACCGAGCTGCAAAAAGCCCTGCTGGACGTGGCAGAACAACATGTCGAGGTGATCCTGCCCGGCTTCACACACTTGCAAGTGGCGCAGCCGGTGAGTTTTGGCCACCACATGCTGGCCTATGTGGAAATGTTCAGCCGCGATGCCGAACGTTTGGCCGAGGTGCGCCACCGTGTCAACCGCTTGCCGCTGGGCGCCGCCGCCCTGGCGGGCACCAGCTACCCGCTGGACCGCGAACGTGTTGCCAAAACCCTGAACATGGTCAACGAGCAAGGCCAACCCCAGGTCTGCCAGAACAGCCTGGATGCGGTGAGCGATCGCGACTTTGCTATCGAATTCACAGCAGCTGCCTCTTTGTGTATGGTGCACATCAGCCGTTTGAGTGAAGAACTGGTGCTGTGGATGAGCCAGAACTTCAGCTTCATCAAAATTGCCGACCGTTTCACCACCGGCAGTTCCATCATGCCGCAGAAGAAGAACCCCGATGTGCCTGAACTGGCGCGTGGCAAGACCGGCCGCGTGGTCGGCCACTTGATGGGACTGATCACCCTGATGAAAGGCCAGCCATTGGCCTACAACAAGGACAACCAGGAAGACAAGGAGCCGCTGTTTGACACCGTGGACACGCTCAAAGACACGCTGCGCATTTTTGCCGAAATGATCGGCGGCCAGCTCAACCCGGCCACCGGCCACAAAGAAGGTGGCATCACGGTGAATGCTGAGGCGATGGAACGCGCCGCCCTCAAAGGTTACGCCACCGCCACCGATCTGGCCGACTACCTGGTCAAAAAAGGCCTGCCGTTCCGCGACGCCCATGAAACCGTGGCCCACGCCGTCAAAGCGGCCATCAGCCACCAGGTGGACCTGTCCGAACTGCCGCTGGCAGTGTTGCAGGAGTTCAACCCGAACATTGGCAAAGACGTGTTTGATGTGTTGTCACTGCGCGGTTCACTCAACGCCCGCCAAGTCCTGGGTGGCACGGCACCGGTGCAGGTCAAGGCCCAAATCGCCCGCCATCAGCAGCGTTTGGCCTGAAAGCCTGTTCACCAAGCGGCGGCCTAGCCAGCCGTCGCAATCCGACTGCGTTCTAATGCATCCCCTGATGCCTGACAAGCCTTTTCACTGACCCGCCATCGAGCCCTCCCATGACTGACATCCCTGACTCCCCTACAGACAACGACATCCCCAAGCCCTACAACTGGGCATTACAGCGCTGGCGCCTGGCCACCATTGCCTGTGTCATCCTGCTGGCAGTCGCTGCGGCCACCATGGTCAGCATGATGGAGCAGTTCAAGGCGCAGGTCAGCCATTTACAAACCAAACTCAAGACGACACAGCAGATCAAATATGTGTCCGTGCTGCTGGATGACAAACAACTGCCCGCAATGTTGTTAAGTTTTGACCTGCAAGACGGTTACCTGCAAGTCCAGCGACTCAACGATGTCAAGGAAGGCCAAGAGGACAGCATGCAGCTGTGGGCCCTGGATGCCGAGGGTCGTCCG
>WSSedL1CaDRAFT_10000601_pt1 | contig 24669 bp, 19 predicted proteins | sample WetSurSL1Cattail_FD_9464 | JGI IMG/M metagenome (IMG submission 9464)
GTTTTATTCTCTATATCGGCACGGGTAACGAACTTCGAAACCGAAACGACACTAGCAAGTTTATGTTTCTAGTGGAGCTTTTGAATTTGACGTTTGAACACGAGGGGGCGGCGGGCGGGATTCAAACGTCAAATTCGCTCCACTAGGCGGCATACCGGTCGGTATCGCGACGGCTTTAGTTAACGAAACAATTGTTCGGATAATCCCCGTGCGCCCATGTTTGCGGTCGGGATTTTCGGTAATAAACCGCGGATTTGTCCTTTTGCGTCGGAAAAACAGGAAAACAATTCTTATTCCATTTTGCTTTCCGATATGTATCCTCAAGGACACATATGAAGTGGTATACGCGATGGCAGATAGTCAATACTTCGATACCGAAATAGAGGAACATAGAGCGTTGGTCTCGGCCGTTAGGCAAACCTTAGCCGAGCCGTTTGCCGCATTGGTCGATGCCTGTGTGGCCAGCTTAAAATCCGGTGGCAAGATATTGTTCTTCGGTAACGGCGGGTCTGCGGCGGATGCGCAGCATCTGGCAACGGAACTGGTGGTGCGTTTTCGCAAGAACCGTCCGTCGATCGCCGCCATCGCGCTCACCACTGATACTTCGGCGCTGACGGCGATCGGCAACGACTTCGGTTTCGAAGACCTTTTCTCGCGGCAGGTCGAAGGGCTGGGAAAACATGGCGACGTAGCAATTGGCATCTCCACCTCCGGCAATAGTCCGAATGTGTTGAAGGCGCTGGCACAGGCGCGCAAAATGGGGCTGGTGACGGTTGGGTTGGACGGCGGCGCGGGTGGAAAACTGTCCGAGAATGCGGACATTGCTTTGATCGTTCCGTCTCAAACCACGGCCAGGATACAAGAATGTCACATACTGTTAGGACACATGCTGTGTGGCGCCATTGAGGCCGAACTCGGCTACGCGGACTGAGCAAGAGATAGCGATGAACGAGGATAGGTTTCTGCCGCTGATCGCGGCCTACCCCGAATGCCGTGTCTTGGTGTTGGGGGACGTGATGCTCGACCGTTTCATTTACGGTCGCATCGAACGCATTTCGCCCGAAGCGCCGGTTCCAGTCCTGTCGGTAATCCGCGAAAAGATTATGCCCGGGGGGGCGGCCAATGTGGCGCGTAACATCGCTTCGCTGGGCGGTAAGGCGGTACTGATGGGCGTTATTGGCGACGACCACGATGGTAGGGCTCTGGCGGATCAAGTCGATTTATGGCCTGGGATTGAAAACCAGCTTCTGCGCGTAATGGACCGTCCGACCACGACGAAGGCCCGCTATGTCGCCGAAACCCAACAGATGATCCGTGTCGATCACGAAGTACGCACCCCGATCGATGCGGCCGCCGCCGATTTGCTGGCATTGCTGGCCCGTCAGCTTGACGGCGTCGACATTGTGGTGCTGTCGGATTACGCCAAAGGCGTGCTGTGCGACGCGGTCGTGGGCCCAGTGATCGCGCTGGCGCGCAAGGCCGGAAAGCCGGTGGTCGTCGACCCCAAAAGCGTACGCGTCGCCCGCTATGACGGGGCGATGGTCATGACTCCGAACCTGAGCGAGGCTGCGGCCATGACACAGGTTTCAGGGCGGGATGACGCGGCCGTAGCGGCGATGGCCGAGGCGATTTTTGTCGCGGCGCCGAACTTGGCTTCCCTGGTGATTACGCGCAGCGCCGACGGCATGAGCTTGGCCGAACGTGGCCATGCGATCCGCCATTTGCCCGTTATGGCGCGCGAAGTTTTCGATGTTTCCGGAGCCGGCGACACCGTCGTGGCGGTGCTAAGCTTGTCGCTGGCGGCGGGGGGCGATCTGGCCGCGGCGGCGGAACTGGCCAACGTTGCCGCCGGCATCGCCGTGGGGAAATCCGGTACGGCCGAGGTGTGTGTGGGCGAACTATCCGCCGCTCTGCGCAGTGAACAGATCGGGGACATCGTCGCCAAAAACGCCAATGCCGATCAAGCGGCGGAACTGGCCACCGGATGGCGGCGTCAGGGTCTGCAGGTGGGTTTCACCAATGGCTGTTTTGATCTGATTCATCCCGGCCATGTGTCGCTGCTGGGGCAAGCTAAAAGCAATTGCGACCGGTTGATCGTCGGGCTGAACACCGACGCCTCAATCAAGCGGCTGAAAGGGCCGACCCGGCCGGTTCAGGACGAACTGGCCAGAGCAATGGTGCTGGGCGCGTTATCCGCCGTGGATTTGGTGGTGTTGTTTGCTGAAGACACGCCAGGCGAATTGATTGAAAAAATTCGTCCGGACGTCTTGATCAAGGGAGCGGATTATCGGGTTGAACAAATCGTCGGTGCGGATTTCGTCCAAAGCTATGGCGGCAGGGTTGTGCTCGCCGATCTGACGCCCAATCAAAGCACTAGCGGCATCATATCCCGCATCGACAAGCATTGATGATGCTAGGCGGTTTTTTCAATGCGGTCGGTGTCTGGTGTGCTTTGCGCTCGCAGAAACGGGGCATTTCCGATGGGGGAATCTTTCTGGATCGCGACGGCGTTCTGGTGGCCGAACGCAATTATCTGCACACACCTTCGAACGTCGCGCTGATACCATCGGTTTTGGATCTGGTACTGACCGCAAACAAGCAGGGCATTCCGGTTGCGGTTGTCACCAATCAGTCCGGTATCGATCGCGGAATGTTCGGGTGGCAGGATTTTTTCGCGGTGGAGGAAGAAATCGACCGGCAGTTGGCGGCACATGGTGCGGCCATCGATCTCAAAGTGGCCTGTCCGTTTCATCCCGATTTCACACCCAACTATGGCGTCGAGCACGACGGTTGGCGAAAGCCCGGGCCGAGTATGGTGACGTTTGCTTGTGAGGCGTTAGGGCTACATCCGGCAAAATCCTGGATGGTGGGCGATAAAGCCAGCGACATACAGGCCGCCAAGGCCGCCGGCCTGAGCGGAGCTTATTTTCTGCGCGGCGTGTACCAGGACGAAGAACCCACGGCGATTAGTCTATCCGACGAGCGATTTTGGGTGCGCTGTGTTGATGTGAAGACGCCGATCAATGTCATCGGCTCATAGAACGACCCATGGGATGCCTCGTTCAAATAGTTCTGCCTATGGCGTTATAAGGCCTCGCCATCCCGGATTTGTGCGCATCCATGATGGCGTATGTCGCGACCGCGACGCAAACGGCTTCAGCACCGAGCGTCGACCGCCGCCCATCGGGCGGGAATCCTCGCGGCCGGATTGCCGGTACGCCTGAAGCCGCTTCACCGCGCTCGACGCGCTAACCCGATATCGACGGGCAGCTTCACGACACGACAGCGCATCACCCTGCGTGATCGTGTCCGCCGCCGCCGCAGACGAATTCCGGAGCAAACGGTTCCAATTTCCCCGCCAGAAATGCCTCGATGACCGCCCCCACCGTATCGTAGCCGATCGCCAAATAGGGTTGTATTCCGACCTCCAGAAAGCCCATCAACGGCCGCCGCCCCATTCCGCCGGCGGCAATCGCCGTTGCGCCCGATGACGCCAGAAGATTGACCGGAACCATGCACCCGCCCTGTTGGTGGTTTGGGGTCGGCAGCGTCGTTGTCTTTCCGACGATCCCGTCGCGAACCTCGACCAGCGTAAACACATCGCAATGTCCGAAATGCGGGGACGCCGCCGCATCAAGTCCGCCGGGGGACATCGAGGGAACGGCAATTATGGCATTCATCGTTTCACTCCTTCATGTTGTTGGCATGTTGTTGGCATGTTGTTGGCATTTTTCCTTGCGGCCGAGGCTCGAAATCACCGTCTGCCAAGCGTGCTTGATGCCGTCGGCAATGCCGTTTTCGGTCACGCTATCCAGGGTTCGTCCCTCGACCAGCGCGCGCACCACGGCAGGCTCATAGGGGATGCGGGCGAGAACTGGGTAGCCTCGTTCCGCGCAGAGCGCACCGACCTCATCCGCGAGCGCGAGATTCAAATCCGCCTTGTTGAGCAGAACGCCGACCGGGCGGCTGAAATGATTGCAGAGATCGGCGATGCGCCGCAGATCGTGAACGCCCGAAACGGTCGGCTCGGTCACGATGACGACAAATCCGGTCCCGCTAACGGCGCTAATGACCGGGCAACCGATTCCCGGCGGGCCGTCCGATAGAATGTAATCGCAACCCTCTTCCCGGGCGGCATCGCGGGCTTCTTCGCGCAATTGCGTCACTAACAGGCCGGAGTTTTCCTCGCCGGGGTACAATTCGGCATGCAGCATCGTTCCAAACGGCGTGCGGGAGCGAAACCATTGTCCGGCCCGTCGCGGACGCATGACAATCGCACCAAACGGGCAGAACTGCGCACACACCCCACACCCTTCGCAGCGCAAGGGATCAAACTTTATCACCCCGTCGATTTTTGCGATCGCCCCGAAACGGCAGTACCTTTCGCAAAGCACGCATCCCTTGCACATATTTTGCTCGAAAATGGCAATCTTGCCGCCCTCGAATGCGGTCGTTTCCAGAATCTCCGGCTGCAAAAGGATGTGCAGATCGGCGGCATCGACATCGAGGTCGCAAATCACCGTGCGCCCCGCCAGCTTGGCGAACGCCGCGGTGACGGACGTTTTTCCGGTTCCGCCCTTGCCGCTCACGACGGTAATTTCCGCCGTCATGCGGCTACCCGCGGCTCTGCGAGTTCGCGCAACGAACGAGCAAGCGTCTCCATCATGGTCCGTAGTTCCCCCATATGATCGAGCGGAATGCCTTGGGCGCAGGCCTCGGCAATATCGCGCCGAAAGGGAATCTCGGCCAGGATCGGCAAATCGTGTTTGTGGCAGAATGCGCGGATGCAATCGTCGCCCAATCCGGCTCGATTGACCACAACGCCGGTTGGAACCCTGCCGCTTGCCAAAGCGCGAACCGCCAGCCCCAAATCGTGCAGACCGAACGGTGTCGGTTCGGCGACCAGCAGCAGAACATCCACCTCGCGCACCGCACTCAATGCCGGACAGCTCGTGCCCGGCGGAGCATCAATGATGACATCTCCGGGGTGCTCGGCCAGCATCTCATTCGCTTTAGTTCGGACTTGCCGGATCAGAGGTACGCTCATCGCCTCGCCGATCCGCAATTGCCCGCCGGCTATTCGCAAATCGGGCGATGCGCCATCGGCCGCCCCGGCACGCCCCCAGAAGATTTCGCCCAATTCCCGTTTGCCAGCCCCCAGAACGCCACGGCGGCATACTTCAAGACATCCACCGCAACCGTGGCACATCTCGGGGAAGACAACCGGATAGTCGCCCAGCGCAATAATTGCCTTGAAGGCGCAGAGGCGACTGCACGCCCCGCACCCGCTGCAGGCTTCCGGATGCAGCACCACCGGCACGTCGAGGACAGCACGTTTCCGGCCGTCGTAGGATGGCGCAAGAAACAAATGCAGGTTGGGCGCTTCGACATCCATGTCCACCGCCACCCGCGGCCCATCCCAGATGCGGGCCAAGGCCGTCGCAATCGTGGTTTTGCCGGTGCCGCCCTTGCCGCTGGCAATCGCTACGATCATGATTTCGCATCGCCGCGTTGCGGCATCTCAAGATGCGCGGCAACCGCTTGCCGAACGGTTTGCCCGTCGGCACCTTCGACGCTCGCAATCCCGGCAGCCCGCAACGCCACGGCAGCCTTCGGACCGATCGAACCGCTAAGCACGACCGTTACCTTGGCGCGGGCCAAAAGTTCGACGGCGGCCAATCCGGCTCCTTGGGCCTGCGCCTGAGCGGCATCATTAGAAAGATAGCTCCAATACTGCGCGGAAGGATCGTAGAGACCGAATCCCTTCGCCCGCCCGAAGCGCGGATCGACGGACGCTTCAGGCGTATCGCCTTGAGCACTTACCGCAATCAAAGACATGATAATTTCCTTGTGGCACCGAACAAGCCGACATCAGCCATCGTCTTGATGGCCGTCCGGCTGTTCGCTGCGTTTTGTTTCTTCGGGCTTGTCGGCCATATCTTGGCAGCGGGCACGCCGCCTTCTGCAGCCGCGCCCACCAGAGCCGACTTCGACAGGGCCGCCATCGATCCTGAGCGCCCACCCACGCGTCAGAGCCGTAGCCACCGCCCCCCTCGCCTCGGCGATGAGGCGAGAAAATGTCGAACGGGAAATTCCCATCAATTTGGCAGCCTCGTCCTGTTCCATGCCTTCGGCATCGGCGAGGCGAAGCGCTTCCAGCCCGTCCAGAGGAAGAACCGTCTCAACCAAATCTGCCAGCGGAATCCCCTGCGGCTTGTAATAGCGAACAGGGGTATCCCATTGAATGAACCGTGTTTTTCGTGGTCTAGGCATCGCGACACCGTTATGGGTATATACCCATAACATACCTCGGCGTCGCCCGACGCAAGCGAATTATGCACATATACTCATAATAAAATGGTGGTAAAAGAGCCGCGGCCAGATCTCTCTCCGAACCCACACGTTACCGCACAGAGGCCCGGTTTGGCGGAATTTGGCGAAAAATAAGGGGGGACGACGGAAGCCGGTGTACGGAAAAAAAAGACTGGTGCCGCCTGGGTGACTCGAACACCCGACCCACGCATTACGAATGCGTTGCTCTACCGGCTGAGCTAAGGCGGCGCGGGCGCATTCATACGCATTGGATGCGCTTGCTGCAACCCACGCCCAGACAAAGAACCGGTGTGCTAACAGCCTGCGTATTTCGGCCGGTATCGTCGAAGAACAGCCCGAACACCTATTAACATACTGAATTATAAAGATTATTTCTCTACGGTGCGGCTTATCGCTTCGGTTGGGTCTGGGTGTAGCGACGTTGGACGTACATTTTAGTATCAATCGGACGAGGCCTCGGGCCTTTTGTCTTGATTTGGAGCCGTTTGGGGATCGTTGTTTGTGAAGGGGATCATAACTCGCTTAAGTGCCGCCCAGGCCGCCTCAGGCATAGTCAACGGCATTGCTACGCCGTTCTTTGGCGCTTGGCTGGCGTGGCGAGGGTTTTCGGCCGGAGAAATCGCCGTCGTGCTATCGGCCGGCCTTTTGCTGCGCATTTTTGTGGGGCCGGCGGCGGGAATTATTGCCGATGCCCGCAACGATCGGCGCGGGGCCATGATTTTTCTCTATTGGGTGGTGTTCGCCAGCTATTGTGCGATGGCGCTGGTTGGCTCGCGCTATGTCGTTGCCACTGCGGCGATCGTCGCGCCGGTGGCCAGCGGTGTGGCGCTGCCGCTTTTGGAAAGCGTATGCGTGCGGCTGGCCGGGCATTACGGCTATCACTACGGCAAAGTCCGGCTGTGGGCGTCGTCCGCCTTCGTGCTGTTTAACATTGTCGGCGGCGTCTGTTTGTGGTGTTTCGGTACGGTTGCCATTGCGCCGCTATTGGCGTTGACGTCGTTTCTCTGCATCGTCACCAGCACCCGATTGCCGTCGTCGCCGTCGCTTTCTCATCGCGTCGGAGGCCCGCTCGGCCTTCGCAAAATCGTCGGGGAAACCAGGGAACTCCTATGTTCGCCGACATTTTTGCTGTTTCTGGTCGCCGGTAGTTTGGCTCAAGGCAGCCATGCCTTCTACTACGGGTACGGCGGGCTGCACTGGCGGCAGCTCGGCTATTCCGGCTGGCTGATCGGCGTCATCTGGCCGCTTGGGGTGTTTGCCGAAATCGCAATTTTGCGGTTTTCGCACCGTTTGCAGCATATGCTGAAGCCGGGGTGGTTTTTGTTCTGGGGCGCCGCGGCTTGTACCGTCCGCTGGGCGGTCATGGCCTTCGATCCGCCGCTTTCCGTCGTGATTGCCGCACAATTTCTGCACGGTTTCACTTTCGCTCTGTCGCATCTGGGGGCGATGTTCTTCATCTTGAAAGCGGTGCCGCCGCGTCTCGCCGCCACGGCGCAAAGTCTTTACTTCATGGTCTATTCCGGGTTGGTGCTGGGGATGGCAACCTATGCCTCCGGCATGATCTACGAAAGCTTCGGCGGACGCGCCTATCTTCTGATGAGCGCCATGGGGCTCCTGGCGATGGGATTTGCGGTGCTGCTGTCGCGGGTATGGCACGGCAAATCCATCCTCCGCCACGGCAGTACGGAGTTCATCGATAGAATTTAGCCCCCATCCGGTCCATGTAGGTATAGATCACCGGCGTGATATACAGAGTGAGCAGTTGCGATAGCATCAGCCCGCCGACTACCGCAATGCCGAGCGGCGCGCGCGCCTCGCCGCCGGTGCCGAAGCCGATGGCGATGGGTACAGTGCCGAAAAGCGCCGCCATCGTCGTCATCATAATCGGGCGGAAGCGGATCAGTGCCGCCTCGAAGATCGCCGTATCCGGCGCAACCCCTTCGGTGCGCTGACGTTGAAGCGCAAAATCGATCATCATGATCGCATTCTTTTTGACGATGCCGATCAGCATGATCATGCCGACGAAGGCGTACAGGCTGAGCGGCGTGTTGCAGAGGTACAGAGCGATCAGCGCGCCCACCGCCGCCGACGGCAGCCCGGAGAGAATCGTCAAGGGGTGAATGAAGCTTTCGTAGAGAATGCCGAGAATGATGTAGACGGTAAGAATGGCGATGGCGATCAGGATGCCGATGTTGCCCATCGAGCTTTGAAATGCCTGCGCCTGACCCTGAAAGCTGGCCTGCAGTGTGGACGGCAGGTTGAGTTTCGCCTCGGCCCGGTGAACGGCGCCCACCGCGTCGCTTAAGGCCGCTCCCTTGGCCAGATCGAAGGAAACGGTTACCGCCGGCAGTTGGCCCTGATGGTTGATCGACAGCGGCATGGTGCCGGTGCGCAAATGCGCCACCGCCGCCAGCGGCACCTGGGTTTCGCCGTCGGCGGCGGTGAGATAGAGCCGGTTAAGATCGTCCGGTTGTTTTTGAAATTGCGGTTGTAGCTCCATCATCACGTAATACTGGTCGGTGGCGCCGTATATGGTGGAAACCTTGCTGCCGCCGAAGGCCGCGCCGAGAGATCCCTGAATCTGAGTGACGGTGATGCCGTAGGCTGCGGCTCTTTCGCGGTCGACGTCGACGTATACGGTCGGCGCGTTGTCGTCGATGTCGTTGGCGACGTCGGCCAGTTCGGGCGCATCCTGCAACGCGGCGGTCAGCTTTTCGGCACTGTCGATCAGAGACGTCTGGTCGAGATCCTGCAGGGTATATTGATATTGCGATTTCGATGCACGGCCGCCGATGCGGATCGACGGCGGCACCTGCATGTAGACCCCGATGCCGGGTACCTTCGCAAACTGTGGACGGAGGCGGGCGATTACTTCGTCGGCGGAAACGTCACGATCGCTGCGCGGTTTCAAACGCAGCATCAAAAAGCCGCTGTTTCTGCCGGCGTTCGACATTACCCCTTCGACGGCCGGATCGGCCTGAGCGATGGCGGTAATACGCTTGTGGTACTTCGCCATCTGCTCGAAGCTGGTACGATCGTCGGCCTGGGTATTTGCGGTGATCTGGTCGATGTCCGATGTGGGCAGAAAGTCCTGCTGGCTGATGGCGAACATACCCACCGTTGCGGCCAGGGTGGCGAAAAAGACCGCCAGAACAAACCGTCGATGCGTCAGGCTCCAGCTTAAGGTCCGTTCGTAAAACGCCTGCATGTTGTCGAACGTTTGTTCGCTAATCCGATAAAATCGGCCGTGCTCGGCCCGGCCGCCCGCCTTGGCGAAGCGGCTGCATAAAAGCGGGGTCAGGGTTATCGAAACCAATCCGGAAATCAGGATCGCCAGGATGATGGTGACGGCGAATTCGTGCAACAGCCGGCCGATGATGCCACCCATGAACAGCACCGGAATGAATACCGCCGCCAGCGATACCGTCATCGACAGAATGGTGAAACCGATTTCCTTCGAGCCGTTGAGGGCTGCGGTTTCGGCATCTTCGCCCGCCTCGATATGGCGGACGATGTTTTCCAGCATGACGATGGCGTCGTCGACCACAAAGCCGACCGACAGGGTCAGCGCCATCAGCGAAAGGTTGTCCAGGCTGTAGCCGAAATAGGCCATGCCGGCGAAGGTGCCGATCACCGTAATCGGCAGAGTGATCGACGGAATCAGCGTAGCCGAAATTGTCCGAAGAAAAGCGAAGATAACCAGCACCACCAGCACCGCCGAAATCAACAGCGTCGTCTGCACGTCTGCCACCGAGGCGCGGATCGAGGTCGAACGGTCGTAAAGAATATCGAGTTTGACGGCACTCGGCAGGCTGAGCTGGAAGCGGGGAATGACCTGTTTGATCCGGTCGACGATCTCAATGGTGTTGGTGCCGGGCTGACGGCGTACCGCCAGCACAACGGCACGCTGGCCGTTGTACCAACTGGCGGTCTGGTTGTTTTGCACGCTGTCAATGGTGCGGCCGATGTCGGCGATGCGTATCGGAGCGCCGTCGCGATAGGCGACGATCTGGCGGTTGAAGCCTTCTGCGTCGGTCAGTTGTCCATTGGCGCGGATCAACGTGGTTTGCGATGCGCCGTTGATCTGGCCGGCGGCGGCATTGACGTTGGCTTTTTGGATGGCGCTTTTGACCTGGTCGATGCCGATGCCGCGGGCTCTAAGCTTTTCCGGGTCGAGTTGAATGCGCGCGGCGTAGGCTTGGCCGCCGCGTACGTCCACCTGGGCGACGCCGGGCAGCGAAGATATCTGCCGTGCCAAAAGATTCTCGGCGTATTTGTCGACCACGTAGAGCGGCAGCGAGGCGGACGACATGGCGATGAAGAGAATGGGAGAATCCGCCGGGTTCACCTTTCGCAAGGTCGGCGGGGTCGGCATGTCCGACGGCAGTTGCCTTGTCGCGGTGGAGATTGCCGCCTGCACGTCCTGGGCGGCGGCGTCGATGCTGCGGTCGAGATCGAACTGAATGGTGATGGTGGTCGACCCGGCCGAACTCGACGAGGTCATCGACGAGACCCCGGGAATAGTGGAAAACTGGCTTTCCAGCGGGGTCGCCACTGCCGAGGCCATGGTCTGCGGATCGGCGCCGGGCAGCGAGGCGGAAACCGTGATGGTGGGAAAATCGACGCTGGGCAATTCGCTGATCGGCATCTGGAAATAGCCGAAAGCGCCGAACAGCACCAGCGCTGCCATGACCAGCGTGGTCATGACCGGCCGGTGAATGAAGGGGCCGGAGATGTTCATTGCGCGCCGGGCGAACCGAAGGCGGATTTGCCGGCGCCATGCCCGCCGATCCTCACCTTATGACCGGCGACCACGCGCAACTGACCGTCGGTCACCACCTGATCGCCCGGTGTGATCTTGCCGGCGACGGCGGCGACGGAATCCGTTTCGGTGCGCACCAAAACCGGCACCTGTTTGGCGATGCCGTGGGCGACGACGAAAACGTAAGGACCGTTCTGGCTCTGATTGACTGCGTTGCGCGGCACCGCCACGGTTCCCGTCAGCGTTTCCAGTGCCACATCGACCGATACCATCTGTCCGGGCACCAGGGTGCGGTCGGCATTGGGAAGCGTGGCGCGCAGTTCGATGGTTCCGGTGGTGGCGCCGACTGCATTGCCGACAAAATCGACCGGCGCAGTAAGCCGGCGATCCGATCCTTCCGTCGTTACGACGGCCGCCAGTCGGCCGGCGCGCCGTTGGGTTTGAATTTTCGTCAGTTTGTTCTGCGGCAGAAAGAACGAAACCTTGACCGGCCGGTCCTTGGTCACCGTAACCAGAACCGTTGTGGCATTGGCGACGACTTGGTTGCCGATCTGTACCGCGATGGCGCCGGTCTTGCCGTCGATCGGCGAGCGGATGGTCGCGTATTCGAGATTGAGCCGGGCGGTGTCGAGAGCGGCCCGATCGGCGGCCACCGTCGCTTCGGCCGCCTTGGCGGCGGCAATGGCCGCATCGCGGGTCTGGAGCGAAACCGCGTTTTGTCCCGCCAAAACCTTGTAGCGTGCCGCATCTTGCCTGGCGTTGGCCAGGGTTGCCGAATCGCGGGTCCGCGTCGCCGCCGCCGCCTCCACCGCGGCCTTAAGCGGGCGGGGATCGAGCCGGAACAGCACGTTGCCTTTACGAACGTCCTGGCCTTCCTTGAAGCCGATGGCGACAATTTCGCCGCTTACCCGCGCGGTGACGTTCACCGTGGCGTCGGCGACGACAGTGCCGACGGCATGTTCCCACACCGTAATGTCTCGCTTTTCGGCTTTGGCGACGACGACCGGCGGAAAGGAGATTTTTTTGGCCGGAGCGAAAATGCCGGCCAATCCGTGCCAGCACAAAAAAACGACGGCGACGGCGATGGCCGTCCCGCCGCCCCATTTTGCCCGGTACGATGCAACGTGCCAGCGCTCACGCAACTTTTCGATCACACCGCGGCCCATCGCCTTGTTCCCCCGCACGGCCATCCCGCACGGATGCACCATATTATTTGCATGGATTCCTTAACTTGCCGGTGGCGAGCGCGCAATCGCAGTTGCAAAGAGTTGCATGTTATCCGGTCAAATGATCGCGAGATGCGGATATCGTCTAAAGATGAACGTAGCGGTAATGTTGCCCGGCAGGCTGCGGGCGACTCGCTAAAAAACGGAAAAATGCATATACGGCATTATGTTAGTTTGCTCCGTTTTTCGGCTTCCCCATCGCGGTTGGCGCGGCGCAGGACAAACGGGTTTTGTCTCTACGAACGGATAATTTGCGGGGCAGCCCTGCGCGGTATAAAAACCGCGCACTTTGGAGCGCACACGGTATGCATATTTTTCCTCGTCACCCGATCCGGTGGGCGTTGGCCTTGGCAATTCTGCTGCTGGTCGCACCGCTGTGGCTGGTTGCCATGCCGGGAATGCCCGACTATCCCGCTCATTTAGTCGGGTTTCGCATGATCGCGGCCGGCGACCGCAGCATGCCTTGGTCGATTTACTATCACATCCGCTGGTTGCTGGTTCCCAACCTTGCCTCGGAAATGGTGGTGCCGCTGCTCATGCACCTGATGTCGGCGGCGGCGGCGACCAAATTGTTTCTCAGCCTTGCGGTGGTCCTGTGGGCCGGTGCGCCGGCGGCGATCCAATTTGCCTTGCATCGCCGTATCGATGCTATGGCATTGATCGGTGCGCTGTTTGCATACAATGCGCCGTTCGTCTGGGGTTTTTTCAATTTTGCATTCGCTTCGGGGACGGCGCTGTGGCTGCTTGCGGCCTGGATCTGGCGGGCGGAAGAGCGGGGCAAGTTCGATCTCTTCTTTTTTTCGCTGGGGTTTTTGGCGCTGTGTCTCGGCCACCTGTTCGCCATGCTGGCCGCGCTTCTGATGGTCGGCGGCTTCGAAATCGGCCGGGCCTGGCGCGATCGCGTTGTTTCGCCGGTAGAGCTCTTTCGCCGGGCTCTGCCGGTTTTGCTGGCGGCGGCGCCGGCGTTGGTGCTGTTCCTTATGCTGCGCACGCCGGGCAACGGCGAGGGTTATCTTCAGTTCGATATCCTCGAAACGCTGGAAGATCGCGCTTCGGCGGCCATCATGGCCTATTTCGACCAGCCGGCGCTGCTGTTGACCGGATCGCTTGCCGGTTTGTGGGGCGCGGGCGTTTTGTTCCGTGCGCTGAAACTACCGGTGGCGATGGTCCCGCCGATCGTCTTCATGGCGCTGGCGACGCTTTTGGCGCCCGAATGGGCGATGGGCGGGTGGGGCGTTCATATGCGCCTTCCGGCCATGCTGGGAGCGATGATGTTCGGCGCCTGCGGTCTGCAATTGGAACCGGCGCGGCGCGCCGTGCTGGCCGCATTCGGGATGGCTATGGTGGCGGTCATGGCGGGATTGTTGATGCACGATTGGGCGGGATATAGCCGGCAGTATACCGAATTCCGCGCCGCGCTGCGCTATCTGCCCCCCGGAGTAAAACTGTTTGCGGCGATCGACGACGCGTCTTTCGTTCTTGAATCCGATCAGCCCTATTGGCACATCGCCGAGTTAGCCATTATCGACCGGGGGGGCTTTACGCCGCTGATGTTCGCCACCAAGGGGCAGCACATCGTGCAGGTCAACCCGCCCTACGACAAAATCGCGGCGCGGGGCGCCCAAGACGGTTCGCCCCCCGATGTCTCGGAACTGCCCTATCTGGCACATGTTCGCATCGACATCGACCCCGATATCGCCACCGAATATCCTTATCTTGAGCGGTTTCCCTGCCGGTTCGACGCCGTGGCGGTGTTCCGCGGTACGGGGTTCGCCAGCGAGGTGCCGAATTATCTGATACCGCTACGCCAAGGCAGTTTCTTCACGATCTATACCATCGACCGCGCCAAGGGATGTCCCGAGCGATGATCCGCATCGGCCGCAACCGGGCGATGCAAGGTGCGCTGGCGCTGCTTGCCGCGATCGTTGCGGCGCTTCTGTGGCGTGTTTGGGCGGGGCTGCCCTTGCGTTTTACCTACGATCCCAACGAAGGCTGGAACGCCTATCACGCCGCATCCGCGATGGCGGGCGGCCCGCTCTATCCGGCCGGATACTTCGTCAACAATTATCCGCCTCTGTCGTTCTATGTCGTGGGGCCGCTGGGCAGGATTTTCGGCGATGCGGTGATTGCCGGCCGGGTGCTGTCGCTGCTGTCCTTCCTCTTCGTGGGGTGGGGAATTTTCGCCGCCGCACGGAAAATGGGGGCGATGCGCGATGCCGCTTTTTTTGCCGCGCTGGTCTTTGCCGCATCGCTGCTCGGCTTCACCGATTACGTGGCGATGAACGATCCGCAACTATTCGCCCATGCGCTGGCCGTTGCGGGATTCCTGCTGGTGTTGGAAGCCGACCGCAGTCCGCGGCGCATGGCGGCGGCGGCGCTGCTGTTCGCGCTGGCGTTTTTCGTCAAACACAATGTGATCGCGATGGCGGCGGCAAGCGCACTGTGGCTGTTGCGAAACGACAAACGTGCCGGCGTGCGGCTGATTGCGGTCGGTGCCGCGTTGGGGCTTGCCGGCCTCATATTGTTCCGGCTGGTCTACGGCGTGAATCTGCTTGCCGTGGTCGCCACGGCGCGGCGCTATTCGTTGGTGCAGGCAGGCGACGCAATCGTTGCGTGGCTGCAGTTGGCCGGCGTTCTCGCGCTTGCAGCGATGTTGTTGTGGCGGCGGCGCTGCAATCCGTTTGTGCGGCTTTGCGCACTTTACGCTGCGTTCGGCATCGGATTGGGCGTCTATTTTATCGGCGGCGCGGGCGTCGATCCCAATGCGATGTTCGACGCCGACATCGCGCTTTGCCTATGCGCCGCGCTTACCTTAAGCGAACCGACCGCGCGTCGCGGGGCGGTGGCGTTTCTTATGCTCGTGCCGGTTCTGTGGGGTGCATGGGAAAGCGGCGGCGAACGATGGTTGGCGCGGGATTACTGGCTGCATCCCAGCGCAAGTCTGGCGGTCGCGTCGGAACGCGACATTGCCTTCATCGCCGCGCGCAAAGGTCCGGCGCTGTGCGCGCTGCCGTCCTTTTGCTATTGGGCGGGAAAGCCGGCGGACGTGGACGTTTTCAACATCGGCGAAGCCGTTGCCACGGGAGCGCGCGGCGACGGCGAATTGGTGCGGCGGATCGACGAGCGGCGCTACGCCGTCATTCAGCTCGATGCCGACGTTCCCGCTCCGTTGGGCAAAAGAGTGCATGCCGCCATGCTGGCGCATTACCGTCTCGACCATGCCGACGACTGCGGAAATTTTTACGTTCCCGTTCGGGAATAGGGCGGCGGACCTTTAAACGTCGTCGGCCCGCCGCTCTATCCTTTTGTTTGGTCGCAACTTTACGCGCAAAACCGATTCCACTTTTGCGCTCGTTGCTCTATCCTTTTGTTTGGTCGCAACTTTGCGCGCAAAACCGATTCCACTTTTGCGCTCGTTGCTCTAGCTCTTTGTTTGGTCGCAACTTTACGCGCAAAACCGATTCCACTTTTGCGCTCGTTGCTCTAATGTTCGGCGTTGACGGTGCCGGCACGTTCCAGTTTGCCCCAGCCGACGAATACGCCGCGCAAGGCGGTAGCGATGGATCGCACCACCACATAGTACATGATCTGGCGATAGCCGAAGCGCTGCAGCATCAGCCACCACAACAGGCTCCACTTTTCCTTCTTTTCCATCAAAAAGCCGAAGACCGCCGCGGCCAAATCGACCACCACGAACACGACATAGTAAACCCCGATCATATAGAGGCTATTGTTGGAATATTCGGCGCCGTGCTGCGAATAAGCCAGCCATTGGCTCCACAGTTGGAAGATCAGCATCAGATCGGCAAGCGGCGCCAGTGCGGTGAGGACGATCTGGAACAGCCAGACTTGCGGCATCGCCACCAGCCCCAGCGCTTTGTGTCGCGGGTTGAGGTTCATGTCGCGGTGCTTCCACAAACATTGCAAGGTGCCGAACGCCCAGCGGAAGCGCTGGCGGGCGAGACCGCGCACGGTGGCCGGCGCTTCGGTCCAGGCGATCGCCGAGGCGTCGAAATGCACCTTATATCCGGCGCGCTGCAGGGCGATGGTCAGATCCTGGTCCTCGGCCAGCGTGTCGGCCGAGAAACCGCCGAGCGAGAGGACGGCGTCGCGCCGCCATGCGCCCACCGCACCGGGCACCACGGTAAAGGTATCGAGTGCCGCCAGCGCCCGCCGCTCCAGGTTTTGCGCCACAATGTATTCCAGCGCCTGCCAGCGGGTAATCATGTTGATGCGGTTGCCGACCTTGGCGTTGCCGGCCACCGCGCCGATCGACGGATCGGAGAACCAGCGGACCAGCCGGGCAATGGTATCGCGTTTGAACTGGGTGTCGGCGTCCAGCGCCACCACCACCTCGCCCTTGGCGTGCTCCAGTCCGACGTTGAGCGCGTGCGCCTTGCCGCTGTTTTCGATGTCGAGCAGCGTCACCCGCGGATCGGAACAGAATTCCCGGCGTACTATGGCGGAGGTGCCGTCCTGCGAACCGTCGTTGACGACGATGATTTCGAGATCGGCATAGGGGCAGGCGAGAATCCGCTGAATCGTCGCGGCAATCACCTTTTCTTCGTTGTAGGCCGGAATGATGACCGAGACCGGAATGTGCATATCCGGCGGCGGCGCAATTTCGTCCTTACGCGCTCGTCTCAAATTAATCAGGCTAAGCACGCACAGGCAGAGCAGTTTCGCGATGCCTAGGATGATCGCGGCGATGAAGCAGTAATAGAGGAACTGGCCGAACCAACTGATGGCGATGAACACGAATTTGTCGATGGTCAGAATAATGCTGGGCGCCAGAGGCGGCATCGCCTGGTCGCGGGTCAATCCGGCCAGTTGCGACACCGGTACGAATTCGAAGCCTTTGGCCCGCATCTTGTCGATCAGCGCCGGCAGCACCTCGACGGTGTGCTCGCGATTGCCGCCGGAATCGTGCAGCATGATGATGTTGCCGCGCCATTCCAGATTGGGCAGGCTGACGGCGTGTTCGATGCGCGCCAGCATCTGGTCGGCGGTCGGCTCCTGCCAGTCCATCGGATCGACATGCACGCCGATGGTGATGTAGCCGAGTTTCTGCGCCACCTGCACCGGCACGATTTCGCGCGCGTCCGACGGTTCGGCATCGCCGAGATACGGCGGGCGGAACAGGTGCATCGATCGGCCGGTCAGCGCCTCGAACAGCTTTTGGGTGGCGCTGAGTTCGATGCGCACCGCTTCGGGCGAGGTCTCGGCGAGGTTGGGATGGGTGAAGGTATGGTTGCCGATTTCATGCCCTTCGGCCAGTTCGCGCTGCACCAGTTCGGGGCGAGCCTCGATATTGGCGCCGATCAGAAAAAAAGTGGCCGGAACCTTTTTGGCTTTGAGAATGTCGAGAATCTCCGGGGTCCATCGCGGGTCGGGGCCGTCGTCGAAGGTCAGCGCCACCTTGTGCGGCACCAGGCCGACGCGGCGGATGACGTAGCTGGTCGGCAGTTTGTCGTAGAATTCGTCGACAATGTCGCCGGTATCGGGGTCGGTGAAGAAGCGGCGGCTGCCGGCTTGCGGCCCGGCCTCGACCCGCAGGATTTCGCCATAGCCTTCGAAATCGACGTCGTCATTGGTCGGGATGGTACGCAAGTCCTCGGGTGCCGGGGCGTTGTAGCGTCGTCCCATCACCGACCAGATGGTCGGGTCTTCGCTGCCCAGCCGCCACAAAGCATAGCCTGCCGGTTGGAAAACATCGGCGGCGTGGATCTGGTTGAAGGCGGTGGCGGCGTCGAGGAACCAGACTTCGTGGCGCGTGGTGCCGTCTTCAATATAGGCAAAATGCGGATTGTTGGTGGCGGCATCGAAGGTGATCCGCGCCCCGGAATAACGGGCGGCGATCGCCGCATCCTGGAACCGCAGCACGTCGGCGCCTTTACCGTGCCAATCGTAGCCGTAGTTGCCGATGGCAACGATGGTGCGGCTTGGTGCCAACTGCTTAAAGCGTTTGTCGAGGACGTTTTCGAACCACGGTTCGCCGGCGATCGAGCCGGGACTGCTGCTGTCGTCGTGCTCGTCATAGGCCATCAGCACGGTGTAATCGACGTGGGACGCGTAATCGGTATAGGGCCACTCGTCGTCGTCGAACGGTACCGCCTGCAATACAAGCCAGCCGCGCGGCTTGAAGACCGCCGAAAGCTCGCTCAAAAACGCACCGAGATCCTTATGGGCGGCACGCGGCACGTCTTCGAAATCGATAGTGACGCCTTGAAACCGATTGGCGGCGACGAAGGCGGTAATTTTCGCAATCAAATCCTTGCGGGCCGCCGGCTTGGCCAGCAGCTTCTGCAGTTCCGCGCCGTGCCAATTCCCGTGCGAGATGTTTTGGATCATCGGTATGATCGGCAGGTTCGGACGTTTGCTGCGTATAAGTTTCAGCGCTTTATCGTCCAGTGCGGTGGAAAACGGCTGCGAGGGATCGGCGACGTACATCCAGCCCGGCACCAGCCAGTCGAGGTTGGGCAGGGAGTCTTCAAGCGCCAGGGCGTTCCGCTCTTCGTCCGTTGTGTTGATGTAGAAGCCTATTGCCAGCGATTCGCCGGGTGGCGGGCGCAAGTGACTGGCGATCTGCGTAGGGGATTTGGCTTCCATCTTCCGCCAGCGCTCCGCCAGCCGATGCCGGACGCGTGCCTCGGAAGCCAGTTTCGAGGCCGATTTGAGCAAGCCGGGCTTGACCGCTTTTTCTACCAGCGCATTGTCGGCGATCATATGAATCGGCAAGTCGGGGCTGATGCCGGAATTGGTTGCCCAAATGCTGACGATGACGGCGATGCCGAGTGCGGTACTGAGAATCGCTCCGACCCAACCCAAAATGGTCATGCGCTGGGCGCGCTGCCCCGAATCGTCGAAAAAGATAGGTTTTCTCGCCATGTAGGCTTTATTCCGCTGAAATGGTCCGACCTTTGGACGCCGGTTTTCCATGCTGCTTTCGATGGAGACTCATACGACCGCCGGGATGATGAGCTTTATCATCATTACAATTTGCCGGGCATGTAAAATGTTATACGTGGCGCCGGTTAAGACATTACCGCTACGATGTGTATTTATACTATTATTACAAGTACATAGACGATGACAAGAGAATCACTACGAGCGGCTTGAAATCGTTGTGTCGATGATCGGAGCGAGAAGCCCCGCCATGCTTTTTGGCCGTATCGCATACCGGCGATCCTTCTTGTCAGCGCCGGCAGAGAGGAGTGCAACCACACGTTATACCGGCAACCAGTGATATATTGTGCTTTGCCGTTAATAAACCATACTGCGTCACAATCTCAGAAATGCTTTGGGACGGCGTGGGGAATACGGGGCAGCAAACATCGGCAAGCAGAGAAGCGGTTGCGCAATATGGACGTTCAGAACGACGACAGAAAAAACGGCAACAACAAACGGACGGATGAAATCGACCGCTATATCGGTGCCCGTTTGCGTCAATGGCGACGCATTGCAAATGTCGATACCGCCCAGCTTTGCCGAAAGCTCAACATTACCTATCAACAACTGCAGAAATACGAAAAGGGCGTCAATCGCATCAGCGCAAGCTGTCTGTACCGGATCTCGCGGGAGATGCGCGTGCCGGTTTCCTATTTCTACGACGATCAAGACGTCATAGCCCAAGGAAAATCGTCCTCCGAAGTCGACGGGACCATGAGCCAGCGGATGAGTATGGTGGAATTCATGTCGACCAAGGCGGCGGTGAACCTGTGCTGTGCCTTCACCGAAATCGGCAATCCCGTCATCAAAGAGGCGCTATTGAACCTGACCACCGAAATTGCCGACAAGAAGCGGTCGGTCGATGCCGTCGAGGTTTGAACGTCGGCGGCGCCTTCCGACCGCATACGAGCGGTTTCATTTCGCATGGTTTTTTCGCGGCGCCGTTTCGCTATCGATACGTTTTTTCGAATTTATTTTTTGGCCCGTAACCATTCCAATCATTACCGATTAATTTCCGTCAATATCTGATTGGTAGATAACCCGTTGATCGTCCTTGCTTCTGTGCGACGTTGCTCGCCGGTTTATGCGGTCGCCCCCAAAAAGCGAGAAGTTAACGTCCTGCACAACCGACGGTGGGGTGCGCAACCTGTGAGTATACCCCCTTCGCACAAGCTTAGACCGGGACGCATAGCATCTACGCTGCAATCAATCGGCTTTGCAAAGGGATGCCATGCCGTCAGACAGCTGTTTGCGGATAAGCCTATCCGGGGATGCAACGATCCGCGGGATAGGCGACGTCCATCAAAAGATTTCCTCCGCCTTACATGAGAACGAAGAGGTCGAAGTCGATATCGGCGAACTTGCCGATTTCGACCTGACGTTTGTCCAGCTTGTCGAAGCGGCGCGTCGCACGGCGACCAACACGGGCAAGAAGCTGGCGCTTGCGTCTCCGGCATCGGGGCCGCTGCTGGAGATGCTCCAGCGCGGCGGATTCATGCGTACGCCCGGCGGCGCCGATTTCTGGCTGTGCGGCCGGGGAGGTGCGTGATGGCTTCGATCCTTACGGTGGACGACTCCGCCAGCATACGACAGACGATCAAGATCGCGTTGGGCAACGAGGGGCACGAAATCAGCGAAGCGGTAAACGGCGTGGACGGGCTGCAGAAGGCCGACGGCGGTAACTTCGATCTGATCATCACCGATCTCAACATGCCGGAAATGGACGGTCTGACCATGATCCGGGAGTTGCGGAAGAAACCGGATAAAGCCGGCATGCCGATCCTTTTTCTTACTACCGAAAGCGATGCCGGGATGAAGCAGCAGGCCAAGGATGCCGGGGCGACGGGCTGGCTGACCAAGCCGTTCGCTTCCGATCAACTGGTGAGAATTGTTGGAAAGGTTTTGGCGAAATGAACAATACCGATCCGCTGGCGGTGTTCCGCGTCGAGGCGCAGGAACTGCTCGAGCAGATCGAGCAGGGGCTGCTCGATCTCGAACGCAACCCGCAGGACAGCGAACTGGTGGCGCAGGTGTTTCGGGCGTTGCATACGCTAAAGGGCTCCGGCGCGATGTTCGGTTTCGAAGCGCTGTCGGCCTTTACCCACCACTGCGAGACCGCCTTCGACAAGGTGCGCAAGGGCGAGGCGGTGGCGACGCCGACGCTGATCGGGGCGGTTCTTTCCGCGCTCGACCACATGCGGACGCTGGCGGAGAGTCCCGACGCGGCCACGGATGGCGGCGAGGCGCTGTTGGCGGATCTGCATAAGGCGATGGAGGGGGAAGCCGAGGCTGAAGTCGCCGTGGTTTCTCCGGCGCAAAAGACCTGGCGCATCCGTTTCAGTCTGCCTGCCGACTGCCTGGTCAACGGTACGCGGCCGCTGTCGCTGCTCGACGAGCTTAGGGGGCTTGGCGAAGCGGACGTAGCCGCCGTGGTCGACAACGTTCCCGAGTTGGGTGCGTTGACTCCGGCGGAATGCCACTTGGCGTGGGACGTCAAATTGACCACGACGCAGCCGCGTTCGGCGATCGAGGACGTATTCATCTTCGTGATCGACGACATGAGGCTCGAAATCGCAGAGGAACCTGCCGTGCTCTCCGATGAAAACGACAAGCAAAAAACCGCGAAAACGCCGGCCGAAAAAACCGTCGCCGATAACGTTACCGCGCTTGACAGTGCGCGCAAGCCCGCCGCCGAGGAGCATGTCCCGGATTCCGCGACGACCCAACATCACACGGCCGGCGAAACCGTGCGGGTTCCTGCCGAGCGGCTCGACGAATTGCTGGATCAGGTCGGCGAACTGATGATCGCTCAATCGCGGCTGAAGCAGGTGTCGGCGACCAATGCCGACGTCAACTTGCGCTCGGTGGCCGAGGAAATCGAACGGCTGGCCTCGGAGTTGCGCGATTCGATGATGTTCGTGCGCATGGTGCCGATCAGTCAGTTGTTCGGCCGGTTCCGCCGCCTGATCCACGATCTGGCGCGCGATCTGGGCAAGAACATCGAGTTTGTCACCGAAGGCGAGACTACCGAACTGGACAAGACGGTAATCGAGCGTCTCGCCGATCCCTTGATCCATCTCATCCGCAACGCCGCCGATCACGGGCTGGAAATGCCGGCCGAACGCAAGGCCGCCGGCAAGCCGGAAACCGGCCGGGTACTGCTTTCCGCCCGTCAGGCCGGCGCCGAAGTGGTGATCTCGGTGATCGACGACGGCCACGGCTTGAACCGCGATAAAATCCGGGCCAAGGCCGAGGAAAACGGGCTGATCCAGCCCGGTGCCGTGCTCAGCGACAACGAGATCAATCAACTGATCTTCCAGCCGGGCTTCTCGACCGCCGCCAACGTCACCAGCCTGTCGGGGCGCGGCGTCGGCATGGACGTGGTCAAGCGCACCATCGACGGCCTGCGCGGGGCGATCGACGTCTCGAGCAAACCCGGTCAGGGATCGCAGGTGGATTTGCGCATTCCGCTAACGCTGGCGATTATCGACGGGCTGTTGGTGCGCGTCGGTGAGGGCCGCTACGTCATACCGCTTGCCACCGTCGAAGAATGCGTCGAGTTGACGACCGAACAGGATCAGCGCTCGACGGGCAGAAACTTCCTCACTTTGCGCGATGCGTTGGTGCCGTTCTTGCGCCTGCGCGACATGTTCGCCACCGGCACCGATCCCGACCGCTATCAGAAAATCGTGGTGGTCTCAACCGGATCGGAACGGGTCGGCTTGGTGGTCGATCAGATCCTCGGCCATCACCAGACGGTGATCAAACCGTTGTCGCGTTTCCATGCCGGCGTCGAAACTTTTTCGGGCGCCACCATTCTCGGCGACGGGTCCGTCGCCTTGATCCTCGACGTGCTGCATCTGGTAGCCGTCGGTCAGCAACAGGAGGAGCGGCTGCGTGCCGCCGGATGAACCGATGAGCGAAGAACAAACAGGCGGCTGGGATCAGAACGACCATTTGCAGGTTCTGACCTTCGACATGCAGGGCGAAACTTTCGCCATCGAGGCGGGATTGGTGCGCGAAATACTCGATCACATCCCCGAAACCCCGGTGCCGGGTGCGCCGAATATGGTCGGCGGCGTGGTCAACTTCCGCGGCCGGGTAATCCCGCTCGCCGATCTGCACATGGCGTTTGGCTTCGCGCCGGCCAAGGAAAGCCTGGACAGCCGGGTCGTAGTGATCGAGTTCGCGCTCGACGGCGAATCCACCTTGGTCGGCCTCAAGGCCGACAAGGTCAACGAGGTTACCATTCTGGAAAAGGCGTCTACCGAATCTGCGCCGCGCGTCGGCATGCGCTGGCGCCAGGACTTTATCCGCTGTCTCGCCAAACGCGACGGCGATTTTATCGTGGTGCCCGATCTCGAACGCGTCTTCGAGGTCGGATCCAAAGGAGACAAAGCGGCAGGACTAAACGCTTTCACGCAACACTAAAATCGCAACACTGAATACATATGCCTCGGGAGGGTAATATGCGTTTCACGATCAAAATGAAGCTTGGTGCGGTATTCGGCGTCATAGCCGTACTTCTGTGCGTCATGGGTTATATGAGCATCAATGGCCTGTCTACGCTGAATTCGGCAGTCACCGATTTGATTAAAGGCCCGGTCGAACGCCTGAGTACGGCCAAGGAACTTCGTGCAGACATCATGGATTTGGCTCGTACCGAGAAAAACATCATCCTCGAAACGGATGAGACCCAGATGCGTTCCTACGATGAAAAATTGACAAAGATCCGCTCAGATTTGGATGAGGATATTGATAAAGGCTACAAGATCGCCAGCGAAAAGGGGAAGCCTGTTTACGAAACGATCCGCAGCTCCTGGGAGCAGATGAAGCCGTTCGATACGAAATTGCGCGAACTGGCCTTGGCAAACAAAAATGAAGAGGCAAAGGCTATTTCTTTCGGTCAACTACGGCAGCTCAACAATGACATTCAGAAGCAGACCGATCAACTAGTTGAAATTTGCCAGGCCGCGATGCATCAGGCCGATGAAGATACCAACACTCTCTACGAAAATACCAAGAACATGTTGCTCGGCATCATCATCTTCGCCATCGTACTGGCTGTCGGCGCTGCTGCCTGGATCATGATTTCGATCAGTACCGGCTTGAAGAAGGTCAATGCCATGGCGCAGGCGGTGGCGATCGGCGATCTCGATCAGCACATCGAAATCAAAACCAATGACGAAATCAAGGACGTGGTCGATTCCGTCAACGTGATGACCGCCAACTTGCGCAATACCGCCGGCATGGCGAACAAGATTGCCGAGGGCGATCTGATGGTCCAGCCCAAGCCGCTGTCGGACAAGGATACGCTGGGCAAGGCGCTGGCGAGTATGGTCGAACGCTTGCGCGGGGTGGTTGGCGATGCGATCGCCGCCGCCAACAACGTGTCCTCGG
>WSSedL1CaDRAFT_10000602_pt1 | contig 24659 bp, 28 predicted proteins | sample WetSurSL1Cattail_FD_9464 | JGI IMG/M metagenome (IMG submission 9464)
CCTCTGCCTGCCAAGTATTTTAAGGGATGATGGGACTTCTGTCCAAATTAATGGATCCGGTATATACACGACTGAATAAGGAGCTTTTCTATCACACATATACCGGCGCATGCGTACAACTATTTCCATATCCTCTCCTACTGTGGATGTATTGTATCCACCGCATTTGATGGCTATCTCTTTGTCAAACATGCCCAAAGCGCCTGAAATAATTAACAACCCATTTAATTTACCCCATGCCATGCGAGACATGAGGAACGATCGTGTATATTCAAGTACTTGCACTCTTGGTAAAAACTTTTTAGGAAGTTGAATTTTTTTGATTTGACCCGCTTCTATTTCACAAGAATTTGCTATTCGAATTACGCCCCCTGTTGCTATAACCTTCTTGTTGGACTGTTCCATAAATGGTTTTGCCAATCTCAATAAGGCATCGGGTTCCATAATGGAATCGACGTCAATACTGCAAATAAGCTGGTTTTTGGAAATATTTATTCCGGCATTTAGCGCGTCGGACTTACCACCATTTATCTTATCAATAACCGTTAGTTTTTTAAAGGAACGATTTTTCGATTTGTATACGCCACGAATTCTTTCACAAGGAAGCCGATAATCAAAAAAATAATTTACTCTTTCAAGATTGTAAGCTTCTACAATCATTTGAAATGTTTTGTCCTTACTACCATCATTGACAACAATTACTTCAAAATTATTGTAATATAAAGATAACAGTGCCCTGATATTATCAACGATGGTTTTTTCTTCATTAAAGGCGGGAGCAATAATTGAAACGGAAGGTGTAAGTGGGGCTAACAGAATTGTATTGTAATCTACATAACTATTTTTCCGAAGGTAACGACGTAAAGCAATTGCAGAAACAAGGGCCAATAAGATATAAGCCGAAAATAACAATACGGTTAGTAAAAAAATAAAATCGTTAATAATAAACTGCAAAACTTCAAAAATAACTTTCATCAATTAATACGTTTATCTAAAACATGTTTTATAATAATTTGATAATTTTTATAATCTGATTGCATAAGTTTTTCCAACGCTTGTTGGCCGGGAATGCCCATGTTGTTGATTGCCATTGTCGCTTCAATTTGAAGCTGAACATCCTCCTCTTTATCAATCACAAGCTTCAGAAAATTAAGTACAGATTCGTCAGGTATCTTGCCAATTGCCTGAACTATGGCCAGACAATTTGCATATATCTCATTTTTATAAAGTCGCTTTAAATGAGGCAGAGCTTCTTTAATTTTTAGATTACCAATGGTTCGAATGGTCAAATATCGAATTTCATCATCCTCATTTACCAGAAGCCAAAATAATGTAGGATAAGTTTCGCGTTGTTTAAATATATCAATCATGCGTAACGCAAATAGCACTACCGTTCTGTTTTTTGAGTATAACCACCTGTCAAACTGAGGTATGGGCAGATTATGAAACATAATAGTCTCATATACCGTCAATTGTTCCCAAACTGTAAAAGGTTTATCCAGATGGTCAAGAAAAGCAAATGAATCACCAGTATTAAGTCTGACCAATGCCAACTGGGCTTCCATCCTCAAAATATCATTTTTGCTATCCAAACACCTTATAATATGCTCATTGGCATCGGTAATGTTCATAAATGCCAATTCGCGGAAACCTTTGATTTTGATATGCCATTTAAGGTTATTAGCTTTTTTAATCGAATCTTTATCAAGTTTTAGAGATATGAAAAGGTTACGGAGTTTATCTTTAGCCTCGCCCATGAGGTTAATACTTAGATCGATCATTTGGTCAATTAAAATCCTCCGATTAAATTTTGAAGTTGTAATACCAACAATTTCAGCTGGAATTGCCTGGAAATTTTCAGTGGAAAAAAGATAATCTACCAAAAAACCCTGGTATTTTTCAGATAACGCTTGTCTGCGCAGACCAATTGCTTTCATCCGGTTGCGATTAAACAAAATAAACAGCAACAACAATAACATGGAGGATACAAAAAACAAAATGCACAGAATAAGGGTTCTGATCAGGATATCAGGTTTATCAAAATTGAAATAAAGTAAAAAATTATGAAGTGTGTTGGTTTTATATTGTATTTCACGAAGCCGATATTGAATGTAAATTGAATTCGGATTGATTACCGCAGCCTGGGAATACAATCTTTTTGCACGTTCCCAAAACCCGATTTTAAAGGCCCAGTCTGCCTTATCCAATAAACGTTCATATTCCGGATTTAATGAACGAAAAGATAACGAATCTTGAATGGTATGCTTTTTACTAATATCAGATTGTATTGTACCTTTTTTAGACGAATGAATGATTGCCTTCGCCTGCATTTCTCCAACACCAATAGTAAAAACAATTCCTAATATAAATATATACTTGCAAGGACTCATTATTTTAAAAACAACAAAGATAACAGATCTTTAAGATCCACAAAAACAATAATAAACCTAACTTTTTCCTTTTAACAGTAACCTTTTTATACGTAATGATAACTCTTCAGGACTAAAAGGTTTGGTAATATAATCATCAGCACCAAGTTCAAATGCATGTAATACAGTATCTTCAAGTCCAACCCGGGTTAACATAATGATGGGCATATTACTCTTCATTTCGTTTCGAACATGAGTAATAAGCTCAAGACCACTTATCAGAGGCATATGAAGATCGGTTAGTAACAAGTCTATGTCCGGATTGGCATTCAGCAAATCAATTGCTTGTTTGCCGTCAAGAGCTGTTAATGTGACATATCCTTCGTTCTTTAATTTATGCTCTAAAGCTTTTAAAGTCATGAGGTCATCTTCGGATATTAATATTTTCATGAGTATCAATTTAAGTTATGTTTATTCTCATGGTGCATCCATGGATGGTATTGTAGTTTAGATTTCTTCTTATACGGTGAAATCGCGCTTGAGTTCCTCAATTATTTGATAACAACCTTTTTCAAGTTGATCCAACATCATAGGGATAAGATGAACATTGATTTCTTGTAAGCCCATCTTTTCGATTTCATTAGCGTTTTTTTTCAGTTCATTAAGTCCCAGAAACAACAAACTGGAAGCAAACCGGTGAGCATCTTCACCTACTTGCTGCCAATTTTCGCTTAAAGCCAAAGTTTTTAATTTACTTAGTTCCTCTGGTACATTAGTGATGAATGTTTGAACCATATCTTTTACAAATTCCTGATCTCCCCCGGAAATACTCTCTAAATAATCAAGGTTGTAAGCTTTCTTTGTCATAATTCAAATATAATCAAACTCTTCAAAATTTATAAAATTATTTATTGATCACTGTTTCAGCAGAATAAAGATTTTTTGCTAGAATGTTGTGAATCAAAGGAACATAAAACCTCCAAAAGAAAGCCGTTTTAGAACCTGATTCCTTCCAATAAAATACTTTAGATATGCTGGCAATGCCTTTACAATAGGAACTCGTCATTATAATATTACGATCAGCAAAATCACCAGCAAAGTAATAAAATTTATAATTTTCGAGATGTTCGATAATTGCTGGAAATATTTTTGGGATTTGGTATTTATGGAGGAGTGTATCACCATCACTATTTGGAAAAATTTGATAGTTAGCTACTACCTTATTGGTTGAGCCAGTTGTAATGATATCAAACATAGACTGGTAATTTTGAATACTTGGAAGTTCATACATCTTTTGTCCGTAATTGTTAGTTACAATCTGAGGTGCCGAAGAGTCAAGATGTTTTTTTTCTTCAAGAATAACAATTTCGCCTTGTTCTTTAATGAAAAGTATACCAGCCCCTCTGAATTCCCAGCTTTTCTTGTATTTTTGCTCATACAAAGCCACTATCCATCTGGGTAAATTGGAATTGGTCCGAAGTAATGAATGGTAATAACAACCAGTCCAACCTGTCCATTTAAAATCAAACAACGACTCCGTTTTATTTCTGATAAGATCCGAAGTGGGTGACCCTAACATATTAAACTCAGTAATAATAAGTTTATTCTTTCGACGCATCTCACTCAGCAGTAAATAATCGTTTTGATTTAAGCCTCCATAAATTAGTGGTGCGTGGTATTTATCAACCGGACGATGATACCAATCCTGATAAGTAACCCCATAAGTATCGGTATAGTAAAGCATGTCGAGGTCATCGGTGATGCCCAATATCTCAAATAACCTTAAACTGCGTATTTTGTAGTCTCTGCTCTTGTCTGTTGTATTTAAAGGGAAAAAACCATAATAATCTTCTTTGTAGGAATAATGTTTATGATCCTTATTGGTATAATTTTCATGGTTAAGAATCCAATTAAATGATTTGTGATGAGATCGTTGTACGTCTGGCACTGTTTTGTCGAGGATATAAATATTAAATGGCTTTTCTGGCTGAAAATGCCACAAAGCAACACTTAAAATCAAAAGTGGAGAAATGATAAAAAGAAGTATTTTAAAAATGTTAAGGCGTTTCATAATCATTCAAAATGGCAAAATAAGCTATATATCAAGACATAAACAATTAATTATAAACAATTATTATTGATAGACTAAAGTTAAAAAATAATAACCATTATTCTTGTTTCAGGAATACTTTAATACTTTCAAAATGAAAGATTCAAAATATTATTCTGAAAATTTGTAACCCACTCCTTTAATGGTTTTAATGTAGTTTTCACCGATTTTCTCACGGAGTTTTCGGATATGAACATCGATGGTGCGATCACCGACAATTACATTATTGCCCCAAACGGCCTGAAATATGTCGTCTCTTGTGAATACCCTGTTGGGTTTAGAAATAAGGAGAGCTAATAATTCAAATTCTTTTCTGGGTAAAACCATTTCCAAATCTTGTTTTATAACTACATAACGTTCCTTGTCAATAGTTATATCATTTATGGGAGAAGCATAGGTTGGCGTTTCCGGTTCCATTACACTATAGCGTTTTAGTAATGCTTTTATGCGACTTTGCAATACTTTTGGCTTGATGGGTTTGGTGATATAATCATCAGCACCTGCCTCAAAACCTGCTATTTGTGAATAATCTTCAGCCCGTGCTGTAAGAAATGCAATGATACATTTTTGTAATTCAGGATAATTGCGAATTTCATGACAAGTTTCAACACCATCCATTTCAGGCATCATTACGTCAAGAAGTATTAAATGTGGAATGATTTCTCTGGCAATATCGATGGCTTCTTTCCCTGTTTGTGCTTTATAAACTTCAAAACCATCCTTTTTAAGGTTATAACTCAGAAATTCAAGGATATCAGGCTCATCATCTACCAACAGTATTTTATATGTGTTTTCCTTATTCATTGTCGCAATTTACAAGTTTTTTGCGATTTGTCCACCAGGTGCACTTTTAGAGTCATTTCTATTAATAATTTTGATGTTCCATGCGAAGTAGATCATTGATCGTTTTTACCGGGTTAAAAGTAATAATGGGTACTTCCACAAATATGGTATTCCAAAATGCCATGGCCCCGTTCCATAATCCTGGTAATTCCAATGCTTTAAGCTCCTTTCCCTCTTTTGATTTGATAGAAATAAATCCTGTATTTGGATCACGGAACTGGGAAAGATTAAATTTTTGTCCTTTGTAGTTACGAATAGCCAGTACCAAATCAACAGGGTTAAAGTGAGTAGCCTGTTTGAAAAGAGCACGTTGCTTATCATCATCAAGATTAATTTGGGTACTTTCAAGAATTTGCAGGGATTGAGAGAAATCCGAGTGTTCAACCCAATAAGGACCGCCTCCGGGTTCACCAACATTTTGAACCATTCCACACACACGAATGGGGCGATTTAAAATCTTCATAATAGTTGATCTGGCTTCGTTTCCTTTGGGGTCAAATTTTGGAGAAAACCGATATCCGAAACTTGATTCGATAAATTGTTTTATTTCCGTAAACAATTTATCGTTTTGCTCTGCATGATTATCCAAAACATGGAGATATTCGAAAACCTTTTTTTGTACTTGTAAAAGCAACCCTGCCAATACTTTTTTATAGATAACAGTTTGGTTTTTAAGCCTGTCAGGCACTACATTATCAATGTTTTTGATAAAAATGATATCATCGTCGAGTTCGCTAAGATTTTCGAGCAAGGCTCCGTGTCCGCCTGGACGGAATAACAAACTACCATCATCATTTCTAAATGGAAGGTTATTGCCATCAACTGCAATAGAATCTGTTGCTGTGTTCTGAACTGAAAGCACAACCTTAAAAACAACATGAAATAGTTGTTCGTATCTTATTTTGACTTCATTGATGAGTTGATAAACATCCTGAAGATGTTCAGGCGATACCGTAAAGTGAATATTTACCGAGCCATCAGCATTCTTGCCATACAATGCTCCTTCAACCAAATGCTCTTCAATTGCGGTTCGACTTCCTTCGGGATAATTATGGAATTTTAATAACCCTTTGGGCAATTTACTATAATTTAGCCCCTCTTCGCTTAGAATATAGCTTATAATTTGATGATAAGAACCATCTTTAATTAATTGGGATAATGAAAGGTTATTTTTACTCAAAACGTCTTTAAGATCATTATAAAAAGCAAATAATTCAATTTGGGTAATGATTTGACTAAACTCACCAGGTATGAGAGATTCAGCGGTGGTAATGGATAATTGATCGAACATTATTTTAAACATACGGGTGGCAGCACCTGAAGCAGGTACAAACTTAATCAAATGTTTGTTTTGCCTGTAAGTTTCAAAAGTAGTTAACAGATGTTCAATTTCACTTACTTTGAACGTTACAACACCATCGTGCCGAATTGCTGGTCTAATTAATTTAAGATAAGGAAATCCCTTGGTAAATAATTCTATCTGCCGGGTAACCTTGTCAATGGTTATTCCTTTTTGCTGAATTTGAAAAAGATCAGATTGCGAAAACATAAAAAGAAAGTTAGTTTTTTCTAAAGTAATCAAAATCTTCGACTTTTTAAAATGAAATTAGTGAGTTTCAAGCCTTTTTTGATTTATTTTATAACCAAAGCTTTTAATTTCAACAACATTAACATAAAATACTGAATATAAGAAACATAGTAACCAGCGATGATATGTGTTTGTGTTTTTGATTAATATACTTCGCCATTAAAAAGCATGGAGTGCCTGAAATTTGGAGTGACTAGAATTAATATAAAGAAGTGTGGAGTACTTGGAATTTGGAGTTTGGAGTTAATATAACTTTTAACTCTAAGTACTTTAGGCACTCCAAGTACTCTAGGCACTATTTAAGAATAGATTGTAATCACCAATGAACGAGGCCCTCCATGGGTGCGAAACTCACAAAGGTAAATTCCCTGCCAGGTTCCAAGGTTTAGACGATGATTGGTAATGGGCAGCGTTAAGGACTGTCCGCATATAGAGCTTTTTATATGAGCAGGAAGGTCATCAGCTCCCTCCAGTGTATGTGAATAGTAACTTTGATTTTCAGGCACCAACCGGTTAAATACTTTTTCAAAATCAGCCCTAACCGAAGGATCCGCATTTTCGTTGATGGTTAGTGCAGCCGAAGTATGTTTAATGAGAATATTCATTAAGCCTTTTTCCGGAAACACAGGCATACTTTGTTCAATAGTCCTTGTAATTAAGTGAAACCCACGACGGAATTCCGGTAATGTTATTTCAAACTGTTCAATCATACTTAAAAACTGTAAATTATTTTATATACATAACAAAAATATAGTATTTTCGTTCTGAATGAAAAGCTTATTCATATTGATATTAAGAAGTTATTAACAGGGACGGAATGTTGTTTTCTAAAAATAATCTGCTCATTATCTTCACAGTGCTTATTTCCGCAATGAATGTAATGGCTCAAAAAGATGCTTACCTGGAAGGATATGTGCGGGATAGTGTTGGGAAACCCATTGTATTTACCCATGTTATTTTTTTTAACACCAATCTGGGAACTATCACCAACGACAGTGGTTTTTATAAACTGAAAACACCTCCAGATCAATATTTGAATGTGTTTTACTCATGTATTGGTTATCGAAGCCTTCAAAAACCTATTCTTTTAAAGCCTGGAGAAATAGTAAGACTAAATGTTAATCTCACAATAGACATTAAAAACATCCAGGAAGTATCCATCACCAGCGAGGTTGAAAGGGCATCCAGTATTAGCCGGATTAACATGAAGGATTTCCATCAAATACCCAATCCGGGTGGAGGTATCGAAGGCCTTATCAAAACCCTAGGTGTATCTTCATCCAATGAGCTTAGTTCGCAATATTCAGTAAGAGGTGGAAATTTCGACGAAAACCTGGTATACGTTAATGATATTGAGCTTAACCGGCCCTTTTTGATTCGGTCCGGACAACAGGAAGGATTGAGTTTTATAAATCCGGACATGGTATCGTCTGTTAAATTTTCTGCAGGAGGTTTTGAACCACGTTATGGCGATAAGATGTCGTCAGTGCTTGATGTGGCGTATCGTAAACCCTCCGTTAATCAATGTGTGGCAAGCGCCAGTCTTTTGGGTGCAAGTGCAACTGTTGAAGGTATTTCCAGAAATAAAAAAATCAGTTATATTGGTGGTGTCCGGTATAAGACGTCTCAATACCTCTTAAACACCTTTGAAACAAAAGGACAATATAAACCATCATTTGTTGATATTCAGTCAATGATTACGTATCAACCATGGAAGAAATTAGAACTGAGCCTGCTCGGGAATTTTGCACAAAACAAATATCTGTTCATACCGCAAACCCAAAGCACCAGTTTTGGAACCATTCAACAGGTTTACAATTTAAAAGTTTATTACGATGGAAAGGAGTTGGATAAGTACCGTCTTGGCTTAGGGGCTCTTACTATGAATTACAAGCCAGCCGATCATCTGTATTTGAAACTGATTACGTCCGCTTATTCCTCCTATGAACAGGAAACATTTGATATCGATGGTTTTTATCGTATCAATGAGCTTGACAATAATGCAGATAGTTCACTCAATATTGGCGTGGGAGAAATGCTTAACCACGCAAGGAATTTTCTATGGTCAGATATATGGTCTGCAGCGCACATAGGAAATTATATATTAGACCAACATACCATTCGATGGTCTGTTGAGTATAAACATGAGAATATCGTTGACCGGTTAAATGAATGGAGGGTTCTTGATTCAGCTGGTTATTCAATCCCTTATTCACCCTCAGCCATCGCACTGAAAGATTTTGCCGAATCTAACAATAGTATTTCGTCAGTAAGACTATCAGGTTATTTGCAGGATACCTGGCAATTTGGCAATACCACACGCTTCTATATAACAGGGGGAGTTCGTTTTAATTTCTGGGATTATAATCAACAATGGCTCATCAGTCCCCGCCTAAGATTTGCAGTAAAACCTGAATGGAAACGAGACTTCATGTTCTACCTGGCAACCGGGGTTTACGATCAGCCTCCTGTTTATAAGGAAATGAGAGATTTTCAGGGCAATCTGAATCCAGGTATCAGGGCTCAACGAAGCTTCCATGTTGTGTTGGGAAGCGATTACAACCTTCGGATTTGGAACCGGCCTTTTAAGTTCTCGTCAGAGGTTTATTACAAATATCTTAGTGATTTGATCCCCTACAAAGTAGATAATTTACGGATCAGGTATACCGCTAAAAACAATGCAGTTGGATATGCCACAGGTATTGATTTAAAGCTAAATGGTGAGTTTGTTCCCGGGATAGAATCATGGGCAAGCCTGTCGCTACTGAAAACAGAGGAAAACCAAAAAGATGATTTTTATTACGATAAACAGGGGAATCTGGTTGAACCTGGTTTTTACCCACGACCTACCGACCAGCGAGTGAATTTTAATTTGTTTTTTCAGGATTATTTACCCAACAATCCGACCTTTCAGATGCATCTTAACCTGGTTTACGGCAGTCCGCTGCAAATAAGTCCTCCGGATGAAAAACGTTTCGACATAACTTTTCCGATAGGACCTTATCGCAGGGTTGACATGGGGATCTCCAAAATTTTAAAAGATCCGGATAAAAAAGCAAAAATTGAAATATTCAATAAAGTCAAAGAATTTATTGTTAGTATTGAAATATTCAATCTTCTAAACATAAGTAACAAAGCCTCTTATCTTTGGGTTCGCACGATATCTAACCAGAAAGGTGTACCCAATGAATTTGCAGTGCCTAATTATTTAACTTCCAGAAGGATTAATTTGAAGGTTTTGGTGAAGTTTTAGTGGCAGCTATTACGTGATGAGGGCATGAAGTGATTAAGTGATGAGGGTTATTAAAACTCATAAATTCATCATGTTATAAACCAAACTTTCCCTTAAACACTACCTCGCTCAGTGGTTTTCGATTTCGAGGTGTTTGCTGACGTTTTTTAAGGTCTTCAGGCAGCTCTTCTATATTTCCGGGGTAACCAATTGCAATCATGGCCACTGGTGCAAATAGCTCCGGAACATTCAGATCCTTCCTGGCCTTATCTTGGTCAAATCCGCCCATCGGATGACACACCAAACCAAGAGATGCAGCCTGGACCATGAGCATACCCATGGCTGTGCCAACATCATGCCATGCATATTTATTAACATGCTCTTTGTTGTTATGCACATAGCTTAGTTCAGTGACAGACAGCACAAGCATATACGCCTTTTGCGCCCAACGCTGGTTACTTTCTGCCAGGCAATCAAACAGCAGTTTAAATTCGGCTTTATTGTCCTGTGTAGCATAAATATACCGCCAAGGTTGAACATTCATACTTGAAGGAGCTAATTGAGCAGCCTCAAAAATGGCATTTATCTTTTCCTGTCCGATGGGTTTGGTAGAAAATGCATAAACACTCCGCCGTTTGGATATTAAATCGTTGACCATATTATATATAATTTAATGAAAATAAGCTTGTTGTATTAGCAATTCGCGAAATCCTTATCATTTGTTAAACAATTATTGGATTTTTTAGTTCAAACCCCAGCAAAAGCAAATCGTATGAAACCTCAGGATTTCATACGATTTAAAGTCTAATAACAACTATGATGGAATATGAGATTAAAATTGAAAGCCAAAGCCAAGCTTAAAGGAAGGAACAAATCCGTAATTATTTTTGTGAATCCCCCAAGTACCAGGGGTTGTACCCTGATAATGCGAACCAAAATAAACACCAAACCCTGCAGAGGTTTCTAAATATAATTGTTTGAGCAACGAGATCTGTGCACCAAGACCAAGCGCATGTTCAAAAGTTGTAACTTTACCCTTAAGCATTGCAGGATTAGCATTTGGAGATTTCATATAGGAGGGATCAACAAATGTAGCTGAAGGTAAACGATATAAGAAATTATAATGTAAGAAAAGTTTTGCGGTTTTGTGATAATAATTTGCAGAATGGAAGCCTAAAAAGTGTTTGTACATAAATTCAAACCCTTTAACCTGCCTGTGATTTGCATCAATCATTACACCCAATTCAAAAATCCGGTTAAATCTTTGAACGTTAAAATTCAGGTTAGTGCTTGCTCCATAACCACTTCCAGTTGACGCTTGGTAAACATTAATACCATAATAGGCATTGCTAACATTATTATAAGCTGATAACTGATTAACATTAGCTGCATCATAAGGATTGTTTATGTTCCAGGTCTTTGCACATACACTTGTCATCAGTATCAATCCGCCGGCAAAAAAAATTAATCGTTTCATGGCTGTGTGTTTTATTTGTATTATTTTACGGTAATGTTTCACTTATTCCTCGGAAAAACGGGTGATTTGCCCTGTCAGGCCTAGTGATAATTATTAGTTCCATCACAAAGGATTATCATCGGTATATGCTGATCTACATCACCTCTTATTATTTATTAAGCGATAACACATTATTAATTAATTACTTATAACCATACTCCCCTCCGATCATTATACAAATAATTTGGTTATATGAGGATATTTATATATGTTTGCATTAACATTTACTTGGATTATGGACTTCAAAAATCTTGAAAAAGCAGCTTACATTTTAAAAACAATTGCACACCCCACGCGCCTGGCTATTATTAGCATTCTTAGTGAGCATCAGCAACTACCAGTCAACGAAGTGTGCAGATTACTTAATGGAGAACAATCTGTAATTTCACATCATTTAATCAATATGAGACTGAAAGGATTATTACAGGCATCTAAATCGGGAAACCAAGTCTATTATTCTCTAAAGGAACTTAATCTTTTGCAAATCATTAACTGTGTGAAAAACTGTGATTGTTTTATGTAATTTTTTAAATTAATACTTATATCTAAATGAATATACTGAAGAATCTTTCAATTGTAGCAATTTCTATTTTGCTTTCTTTATCAAGTGGTTGTAAGGGTCAAGTTACCAAAAAGCAGGAAGCAAAGAAGGCCAACGCCTCTATTGAACATCTTACTGTAGCTACTTTTAAGCAAAAAGTGTTTGATTACGAAAAAAACAAAACATGGAAGATGGCTGGTGATAAGCCATGCATTATTGATTTTTATGCAGACTGGTGTGGTCCCTGCCGTGTGCTTGCACCAACAGTGGAGCAAGTTGCAAGCGAGTACAGCGGAAAAATCGACGTGTATAAAGTAAACGTAGATGAGCAACCGGATTTGGCCAATGCTTTCGGCATTTCTGGCATTCCTGCTGTTTTGTTTTGCCCTCAAACCGATCAGCCAAAAATGAGTACAGGGGTCATTAGCAAAGCTGATTTTGTTAAAACTATCAAAGAAGTATTAAAAGTAGATATTTAAATTATTGTCGTCGAAATAATTTCAGTCAAACCCGAAGGGTTGAAATATTTATAGAACTGGAAACTTTAAAACACATAACCCGGAACGGGTGACATATGTTTAAATGCCACCCGTTTCGGGTTATTGATCATACTATAACATTTTTTTCTATAAATATACCAGCCCTTCAGGCTTTCCCAACTAGATTCAATTATTAAGCATAATGCCTGCACCGAACCTTCCTGTAATACCCTTGCTAAACCTTGATGAATAAAAGTCTATGTGATTGCAACAGGTACATAGTTCTGCAATAGCAATATTTTCGGTTAATATCCCCATGTTCATTAATTGCAATTGATTGGCTCGCCATAAATTAAAATATGCCGACGAATCATTATTTTCAAAACTTATCAACTCATCAGTTGTCCCAAAACTCCTGAGTATATGATCAATAACTTCGCCTCCAACATGATAACAACATGGTCCTATTGACGGGCCAATGGCAACCCTGATATTTTCATAATTACAATCGAAGACATCATGCATTTTTTGAACTGTTGCAGCAGCCATTTGATTCACTGTTCCCCGCCAGCCAGCATGTGCTGCCCCTATTGCCTTTTTTATCGGATCATAAAACAATAAAGGTACACAATCAGCGGCCATGATAAACAGGCATATGCCCGATTGATTTGAGATAATTGCATCTGTTGCATGAATGGCCGATTCCCGATCCAATGCTCCTAACCCCTTCATTTCATTTGAGGCCACAGCTACCGAAACCCCATGCACCTGGTTAAGCATCACAAACGATTCCAGCGGAATGCCTACAGACTGTGCCATCAAATGGCGGTTTTTCAAAACCAGTTCATGACTATCTTCAGTACCAAAGCCAATATTTAATGAAAGGTAGGGTTCCTCGCTCACTCCTCCATGACGTGTGGTAACAAAATGGGTAATTTCTTTGTATTTTTCCCATTTATCAAATACAAAAAATGGCGTATTATGTTTAATTTGTCGCATTTTGTCAGAATTATAACATTATTTTAAACGAAGCTTAAAGTTAATTGATTTTCTAATTTTATTTCCAACGAGGAAGGCTAAAATTCTTATTTTTGTCACATCCTAAATTTGAGTAATGTTTCATGAACAAAGGTTTTAAGATAATTCTGCTAACAATATTTATTGCTTACAGTCTGCATTCAAACGGTCAAACCCCTTGGAAAAACCGGCTTTATATTGAAAGTAATATCCATTATGGATTTGTAATGCCCCATAATACATCGATAGCCTACTTTGTAAATGAACATATTACCGGTTACCAGGTAAATATAGGATTAATTACCAATGGCGCTAAAAAGTGGCAACAATATTATAATTATCCGCGAATGGGATTTGGATTTTATCATTCAGGACTGGGTAATGATCAAATATTTGGAAAAGTAAACGCCCTCTTCTTTTATTTTGATCGTTTCTATTTCAAAAATAAAAGCCGGTTTAATCTGGGGAACAGAATATCATTTGGGTTGGGTTACATCAACAAAAAGTATGATTTGAATAATGACAATTTTGATCTGGCTATAGGATCGAAATTAAATGTTTATATAAATTACAGTCTCGAAGGCTCTATACGAATTACACCGTTAATGCACATGAAACTGGGCCTGGGTTTTAATCATTGTTCGAATGGTCGATTTGTTGAACCAAATAAGGGATTAAACTTAGTAACCTCATTTTTAGGTATTTCATACTCCTTAGAAGACCCTATAAAAAATATTTTATCTGAATCAAAAGAAAATGAGGAACAAAAAAAGAATCAATTTCTGCTGATGGGTTCATGGGGACAAAAACAGATATCACGCAGGTTCAACAACAAATATTCGGTGGGAGGTTTATCTGCTGAATATGCACACGGTATTTCACGAACCAGTTGGCTTGGCCTGGCATTGAATACCTATTATGACCCTTCTATTAAAAAGGAACTGGCCCTGGATACCATTACTGCCTCTGGTAGTGATTTAATACGTATTTCATTAAACATTTCCTATGAACTTAAAATGGGGAGAGTTTCTTATGTTATTCAACCAGGTTTTTATCTTAAAAACTCATATAAGGTACCCGGCGTGATTTCAAACCGGATAGCATTCAGGTATCAAATCAATCGTCACTGGTTGGCAGGTATTACCATTAAAGCTCATTGGGTGGCAATTGCCGATTACATTGAATGGGGCTTGGGATACAGGATTTGAGGATTAATGCCACCAAAGCACAAAAACACAAATTTTCACTAAGAAATATTATTTGTTTTTGTGAGTTTTTCCTTGGTGATTTAGTGACTTTTTATTTTGACATATTGAAAATGAATAAAAACAAGATATTGCGACTTTTGTATTTGTCTATATTAATTTGTTGTTTGCTGTCATGCAAGGATGGTTTGTTTGACAGTGGAATAACAATTACACGCGAAATAAAGATAGAGCAAGCATTTTCAACCCTTGATTTTAAGAATATTTTTGATGTTGTTTTAGTGCAGGATACGATCAATAAAGTTTTGGTTACCTGTGGCAAAAATCTGCAATCATACGTCTCTATTGGTGTTTCAAATGATGTCTTAATAGTAAACCAGGATACAAAATTCAACTGGTCACGTAAATATGAGAAAATTCAACTTGAAATACACCTTACTGCCTTACCTGAAATTCAAATTCACGCACCGGTAACTCTTAAAAGTAAAAGCACATTAAAAGGTGATAGCTTTTTTCTTGTTGATTATGGTAAAGTGAGTGAAGTGGATGTTACCGTCGATGTAAATACTTGTGCGGTATACATGACTTTCGATAATTTCGGTTCTTTTAAAGTCAAAGGCAAATGCAACTACGCTGAATTTTGGGGATGGGGATCAAGTATCGTTCGCGCTGATAGCTTGATAGCAGGTGATTGTTACGTCCTGCAAAGGGGAATTGGAAATGTTTATGTAAATGTAATCAACCAATTATCCGTATCGCTCAATTATAGTGGTAATGTATACTATACTGGTAATCCGGCGGAGATTATTATTAAAGATCAAAAATCGACCGGACAATTGATAAAAATGTAATTGATTTGAAAATTATAATGCCTGCAATAGCCACCAAAACAAGAAATTCCTTTAACTTTTGTGATTATCTTTGGTGTATTTTGGTGTCTTGGTGTTTTAGTGGCATTCTTTTACTCAAGTTTTGAAGATGTGCAAAGACATATTTAATTTCATGTATTTTTTTATACTGATTTGTTTTTTACTGTCTTGCAAGGACGGCTTGTTTGACGGTGGAATAGAAACAACGCGTGAAATAATGATAGATCAGTCATTTTCAAGCATTGAAATTAAGAATACCTTTGATATCGTTTTAGTACAGGATACTGTAAATAAAGCTTTGGTTACTTGCGGAAAAAACCTGCAATCGTATGTTTCTGTCAGGGCTGAAAATAATGTATTAATACTTGATCAGGATACAAAATTTAAGTGGTCGAGAAAATATGAGCGAATCAAACTGGAATTGCATTTAACCGAAGCGCCGACAATAAAAGCGGATGAGCCTATAAACCTCAAAAGTAAAGGTGTTTTAAAAGGTGATAAATTCATCCTTAACAATTCGGCTATTGTTAACGAAGTAGATGTGAACCTTGATGTTAGATACTGTGGAATATTCATGGTATCAGATAATGCCGGTTATTTCAAAATAAAAGGAAAGTGTTATTCGGCTTATTTGGAGGGATGGGGATCATGTCAGGTAAGAGCCGATAGTTTAGTTGTATCAAACGATTGCTATATTGAACATCGGGGCATGGGTGATGTATATGTAAATGCTGTAAGTTTATTGAGTGCATCCATCGAGTTCACTGGAAATGTTTATTATACAGGCCATCCCACTCAAATAGTTGTTGATAGAAAATCAACAGGTCAGTTAATCAATTTGGACAACTAACACTAATACAGGATAAAAAAAGCTTCAATTGGTTACCTATTATCCTTCCATTTCCACCATTTCAATTTTTCATCTTCTTGCTCAGCTTTGGGTGTTTCTGCAAAATACACCGCACATCGAAAAACATATAAAAGACATCTATCCTGCACTGCACCTGCATATTTATTCGAAAGATCGTACAACACTTCGGGGTCTTTCCCTTGTAAGTCAGCAATAGCGGTTATTCCAATATTCCATAAATCTGTAGCTATAGATTTCCCTACGCCAGGAATGATGGATAACTCTTTAATAATTTGTTTTTTATCCAATTCAAAAGGCTTTTCCTTCTTCATACGTAAACAATTTTAAATTTAAGGTTGCATGGAACCTCCATAATAAATTTGTTTTTGCAAAACATGGAGGTTTCATAAGTACGATTTGAAATTTTCTATAAAGTTATTCAACAGGAATATATATTTCACTTTCAGATTGTTCATTACATGGGCCTTTATAATTTACTCCATAATACTCATAATTAAAAGGCTTGGTTAGTTTATAATCTGTATCTGGCAAGTACTGGGTATAGACGTATTTATAGGTATAGCCCACTTTATTAGCAAGGCCTTTATGGATAAAGCGTAAATACTTTCCTTTTGGTACGGTTTTAACAACAAACAAGGGATTAACATCAATGGCCTGAGTAACCTCTGTGCCTGTAAAAAAGAACATACCTCCTAATTCCTGATTTTCAGACCAATATTGCATTTGATAATAGCACTCTGGAATTGTTTTATTTTTAATGGTATGGGCTTCATTTATAAAACGCGCCCATTCTTTTGAGAGGTCGTTTATTTCAGTATCATCGCTGATGAAAAAGGAAATGCCAACTAATATTTTTTCAGGAAGTTCAATTAATTCAGGAGGTACGGTTCGGGCTTTATCTGATTGATAAATATATTCTGGTGTAATTGCATTCACTAAAGGCAATGATGTTAAAGAATGACCATTCCTTATTTCGGTGGGGTTAAGATTAAACTGTTTTCGAAATGCCCGCGAAAATGTTTCAGGGCTTCCAAATTGGTATTCGTAGGCAATATCCGAAATCTTTTTATTGGTATTACGCAATTCATTTATAGTTTCGGTTAGTCTTCGCTGTTGAATGTAGTTATTGGGCGTAAAACCGGATATACTCTGAAAAAGTCGTATGAAATGATACAGCGAATAACATACTTCCTGCGAAACCTTAAAAACATCAATTTCTGTTTTTAAGTTGTTCTCGATATAGGTTATTGCTTTTAATATTACGTCTTTATTAGTCATGTTTTAAAACAAAAAGTACACCTTGCAAATTTACTTTGCAAGGTGCAAATTAGTTAAAAATTAAATTCATTTTGCCATTTGAAGGTGGCAGAATCTTCATACCATTTTGGCCAATGTTGGCACCACTGAGGAACTTTGCAATCCTTGATTCTTTCCGATAAGTGATATGGTTTAATATCCAACACCGGGGTTCCATGTTCAGCGTCAATGTAAGAGGTGTAAATTATCCCATTTTCATAATCAATACGTTGAACTGCAACATTGGTAAGTAATATTGGATTAGGGCGCACTGGAGAACGTGTGGCGAATGTACCTATTTTGTCAGGTCCTTTTTTATATGGTTTATCAGAAGTTAAATAAGCCCTTTGTTCGGGCGAATCGTAGAGATTGCCCCACCACACTATTTGAAGATGGCTGAAACCCTCAATATTTGTTAATGCAGGCAGATATTCCTTATCGAGTTGAATCGAAAAACCATGATTAGTAGACTGAACCACACCTATTGGTTTTATTTGATATTTATTTTCCATTTTTATTCCATTTAAGTTTAAATAATAAATTAATTATTACCGGTAATGGGGCAAAAATAGAAGCTAATTTTTTCCTAAACTTGACGAGTTTTGCTAATCTGCATCCTATTCCTGACAAAAATTGCTAAAATTTTATTGCTGGATTCGAGATTTAAAATATTTGCTGTAGGTTTTATCAAAAAAATGAATTAAAATATTAGTAAACATTGTTAACAGTTAACATATTTAACTATATTTGTAAAATAAATAATGCCATATGGAAAAAAACAATGTATCCGACAATATAAAGAGAAGGCCTCTTGGACAAATCGCCGGCAATATTCACCGGATATTCCTGACGATAATTAATCAAAGCCTCACCCATCTCGATATAGACCGTTGTTATTTTCCCATACTATTGATTGAAGCCGGCAAAGGTAATATGACACAACAGGAACTTGCTGGAAAATTATCATGCGATAAAGTACAGGTAGTGCGAATTATTGACTACTTATCGGAACACGGCTACGTAAATCGGTTACCAAGCACCAGTGACCGCAGGAAATATGGCTTGGAAATTTCTGAAAAAGCCAAAAAATGCATACCAGATATTAAAAAAGCATTGGTAAAAGCTAATACTATTTTGCTGAATAATTTATCCGACGAACAGATTAAGGAATTATATGCCACCCTTCAAATTATCGAAAATAATCTAACTTCTTTTAAAACAAAATGAAATGGAAGCTCTATCTGTTTTAACACTCATTTGTTTAATCCTTTCATTCATATATAACAAACAAAAAACCTTAATGGGTTTTAAAAAAGGTTTAATGATGTTTTTAAACCTTTTACCTGTAATACTTGTGGTTATTATTTTAATTAGTGTATTACTTTATTTCCTGCCAAACAACATAATTGTCCGCTATTTGGGTAAAGATGCCGGTTCGTTAAGCTATGTTATTGCCGCTTTAATCGGTTCAATTGCGCTGATACCTGGTTTCATCGCTTACCCATTGGCAGGCATGTTGGTAAAATCGGGCGTAAGCTATTCGGTTATTGCTGTATTCATAACTACTTTAATGATGGTTGGTATATTATCCCTACCATTGGAAGCCAAATATTTTGGACTAAAGACTGCAATCATAAGAAACGCCTTGTATTTCATAGGTGCACTAATGATCGGTTTAATTATTGGTTTAATAATGTAAGCATGTATAACTATTTAAAGAAAAATCGGGTCAATTTGCTTTTCGTTGTTGCATTTGCAGCATTTGTCATTGTTTCCTATATCTTCAATTTCCAGCCCGGAAAAACAATTTATAAGGACAATTTCTTTTTATTCCTGAAAGAAATGATATTGTTTCTACCTTTCATGTTTATTCTAATCGGTCTTGCAGATGTATGGATAAGCAAAGAAAAAGTTGAAAAACATATCGGCGAAAATTCAGGAATAAGAGGAACCGTTTATGTTATACTTTTATCGATGGTGCAGGCTGGCCCTTTATATGGGGCATTTCCAGTAGCCTATCTATTGTTTAAAAAAGGTGCTAGCATAAGGAATATTTTCATATACATTGGAGCGTTCAGCACCTTAAAGATTCCAATGATTATGTTTGAAATTGGTTTTTTGGGCTGGAAGTTTTCACTAATAAGAACACTGGTAACATTACCCGTCATTATTTTGATATCCATAATCATGGAAAAGTATCTGAAAAACAAAAAGTTCGAAGTACATGATGTTTAGTATTAAACAACACTTATGACCATTCCAATGTTTGTATCTCATCGCATTATATAATATTGTGCAATATAGAAAACGATGCCGGCTATAAACCCCCAAAGTGCTAATAAGCTAATCTTTTTCAGATACCACATGAAATCGATGTTTTGAATACCCATTACAGCCACTCCGGCAGCAGAACCAATGATAATAGCACTTCCTCCTGTCCCTGTTGTTAATGCTAAAAACTCCCAAAAATAATGGTCGGTAGGATAAATTGACAAATCGTACATGCCTTGTGTGGCTGCAACTAATGGCACATTATCGACGACTGCCGAAAATAAACCCAATGTGGTGCCAATTAAAAATTCATTATGCAACGTGTTTGCAAAAAATGCTGCCAGTGTTTTTAATATGCCAAATGATTGAAGTGCTGCGACGGCCAGTAAAATTCCTAAAAAGAATAAAATTCCCTGGGTATCTATTTTTTGCAAGGCAAACCCTACTGTGAATTTTCGCTTGTTTTCAACTTTCTTTTTGAAATGAATAATGGATATGATAATCCACATAATGCCCAGCGATAATATCATGCCCATAAACGGAGGCATGTGAGTAATTGTTTTAAATACGGGAACCGAAATCAATAAAGTGATACCGGATATAAGTACAATATTGCCTTCTACAATATTGCTATTCTTTTCATTGACAATTTTTGGCAAAGTCTTTCCCCTAAATCTGCGCATGAGAATAAACATAGGGATTACACACACCATAATACTCGGCAAAAGCGTTGTTTTAATAATATTCAAAGCGGTAATTTGGTTTCCAATCCAAAGCATGGTAGTTGTTATGTCACCGATTGGCGACCAGGCACCACCTGAATTAGCCGCAATCACAATCATACCCGTAAAGAAAAGTTTATCTTCCCGTTCGTGCAATAACCGGGACGACAAAGAAACCATTACGATGGCAGTAGTTAAATTATCGAGCAATGCCGAAAGAAAGAATGTAAGAACTGAAACAATAAGTAGTAATCTGCTTTTGTTGTTTGTGGTTATTTTTTCAGTAATGATACTAAAGCCTCCATGCAGATCTATTAATTCTACAATAGTCATTGCGCCTAAAAGAAAGAACAAAATAGATGATATTTCCGCTAAATGGTGCAGAAGTTCTTCAGTTGCCTCGGTATGCGAGTGTGCTTGTAAGAAATATGCTACCCAACACAAAACTGCCATTACCAACGCAGGAGCTGCTTTGTTGATACGAAGCGGATGTTCAAAGGCTATAGCTATATAACCAACTACAAAAATTGCGATTACAAGAGCTGTTCCCATTTTTGAAAGAATATTTATTTAGAAATATGAATAACAAAGATAAACAATACATGGGATTTTTATTTTTCATTAACCTGAAATAAACCTGTAACTTAGGCAAAAACTAACAAAATTTAATTGAAGTATTTGAAACTTTTAATACCTTTGTTTCGTTTTTAGACGAAATACTAAATGGATATTGTAAAAGAAAAATATTATACAGACAATCAGGAAAAGGTTGCCAAGTTCGCAAAAGCACTCTCTCATCCGGTTAGGGTTTTCATTCTCGATTATCTTGTTAACAACCTTGAAAAATGTTGTTATAGTGGCGATATGGCTGAAAACCTACCTATTGCACGCTCAACCCTTTCTGAACATTTAAAAGAGCTTAAGAAAGCTGGGCTGATACAAGGTGAGATCAATCCCCCGTATATCAAATATTGTATTAATCGCGAAAATTGGGAAGAGGCTAAACTTATGTTCGGAACCTTTTTCAAACGATAAATAAATTTAACTATTTAATTCGGGCTTTTCCCGAAATGTTTTAATAATTAACAGTATGGAAATTAAAATTTTAGGCACCGGATGTGCCAAATGTAAAACACTTGAAAAACTGGCTCGTGAAGTGGTTGAAAAAAACAATTTTAACGCAACTATAGTCAAAGTAGAAGATATTGTAGAGATCATGAAATACAATATTATGTCAACTCCTGCATTGGTGGTGAACGAGAAAGTTGAGTTTAAAGGTCGAATTCCATCAGCAGACGAAATCAAACAAGTACTAGCTAAGTATTAATCAAATAAATTCAAATTCTATGAAAAATTTAGTAATGTTCAGTTTTGCATTGGTAATAATGTTATCCTGTAACGCACAGACCAACAAAAAGGAAAATGCAAAAAGCACAGCTTCTGCTAAAGTAGAAGTGTATTACTTTCATTTCACCCAACGTTGCTCAACCTGTCATGCTGTGGAGGATAATGCAAAAAGCGCATACGAAAGTCTTTATCCGGATAAGGTTAAAAAAGGTGAATATGTCTTCAAAGGCTTAAACCTCGACGATGCAAATAGCAAAACTGTTGCCGAAAAATTAGGCGTTGGCGGTCAAACTTTATTGGTTGTTTGCGGAGGTAAAAAGGTTGATATTACTGACAAAGGATTCATGAATGCTCACGACCTCGAAAGGATGAAAGTAGAAATTAAAAAGGCTGTTGAACAGGTCTTAAAAGGTTAAGGATGGAATTTCTAAGGAACATTCTTGAAAGTTCACAATACTCATTTGTAACAGCGATGGTGCTTGGGTTGATGACAGCTATCAGCCCTTGTCCATTGGCAACCAATATTTCAGCCATTGGGTTTATTAGTCGTGATATCGAAAACCGCAAACGGGTATTCATCAATGGGCTTGTTTACACACTCGGACGTGCAATAAGTTATACCGCTCTGGCGATCATACTCTACCTTGGTGCCAGTAAAATGAACATATCAATGCTCTTTCAGGGTTGGGGTGAAAAGCTTTTGGGCCCTTTGTTAATTGTCATTGGCTTGTTTATGCTCGATATAATTAAAATCAAGTTTCCAGGCTTTTCGGGCTTAACAGATAAAATTGGAGAAAGCAGCAAAGGTAGTTATTGGAGTACCCTTTTGTTGGGTATGGTGTTTGCCCTTGCGTTTTGCCCATATAGCGGTGTACTTTACTTTGCAATGCTTATACCAATGACAATTGCAAGCGCAAGTGGTTTGTATCTTCCTGTAATATTTGCCGTTGCAACGGGTTTGCCCGTTATTCTGTTTGCCTGGTTACTGGCTTATGCTGTGGGTAACGTTGGTAAATTATACAATCACATTAAAACCTTTGAACTTTGGTTCAGGCGAGTAATTGCCGTACTTTTTATTGGGGTTGGCATCTATTACATTAGTTTATTTTTCATTTAAATGATGAGTCAAGTAGTTTGTTACTGCAAAAATGTAACAAAAGCTGAAATTGAAAATGATTTAAAAGACAATCATTCATGTTGCTGTAAATAAAAAAATTTAAATAAATATTTCGTTTAAATACGAAATATAAAACTTGTGAATTATGAAGAAGTGGAATAAAAACATAGTAATCCCTTTGCTGTTATTACCCGTATGGTATTTGATATACCACTACTTGCAACCTATAACCGACTGGTTTATTGATTCGGCATTAGGTTTAGAAAAGGGCAGACACCTAACCGAAGCTTTACGCTTCTTTATTTTTGAGATGCCTAAAGTACTGATGTTGCTTGCCTTGATTATCTTTTTTGTGGGCATTATCCGTTCATACTTTTCGCCCGAACGAACCCGTAAAATTCTCGAAGGCAAATCAACATTTACGGGTAATGTGTTGGCTTCCATGCTAGGTATTGTAACACCTTTTTGCTCATGTTCGGCAATTCCATTGTTTTTGGGCTTTGTAGAATCGGGTGTTCCGTTGGGTGTGACTTTTTCCTTTCTCATTGCAGCCCCCATGATTAATGAGGTAGCCGTGGTATTGTTATTCGGCATGTTTGGATGGAAGGTATCACTCATTTACGTTCTCACAGGTTTAACCATTGCAATTATTGCAGGTTATATTATAGGTAAGCTTAAACTCGAACACTGGGTTCAAGATTGGGTATATAAAACCAACATTGATAATACAGGCGAAACCGAAGAAAAACTAAAACTATCCGACCGCATCCGCTTTGGATATGAAACAGTGAAAGAAATTGTAGGCAAAGTATGGATTTATGTTGCCATAGGTATTGCCGTTGGTGCAGGTGCACACGGTTTTGTACCTCAGGATTTCATGGCAGCGCTTATGGGCAAATCTGCGTGGTATAGCGTTCCTTTGTCTGTTCTTATTGGAGTGCCGCTTTATTCCAATGCAGCAGGAATTGTCCCCATCGTATCTGTTTTACTTGAAAAAGGAGCTTCACTCGGTACTTCTTTGGCTTTTATGATGGCTGTTATTGGCTTATCACTCCCCGAAATGATTATCCTGAAAAAAGTATTAAAACTTCCATTGATATTAACTTTCATAGGTATAGTAGCAACAGGGATAATGATCGTAGGGTATTTGTTCAACTTTATTTTTTAGTAAAATATGCGAATTAAGGGTTGAATTATTTCATGTGATATTTTCTGCATATTGAGACTAATTCCCCCTTTGAAGGGGGCAGGGGGATGTTTTCAATC
>WSSedL1CaDRAFT_10000603_pt1 | contig 24632 bp, 22 predicted proteins | sample WetSurSL1Cattail_FD_9464 | JGI IMG/M metagenome (IMG submission 9464)
CATTTTTTGATGAAATCCTTATCAACGCCGGGTACGGATTTAACTGTTGTATAGACTTTGTTCGTTAATTGTTCAATCTCATCAGTGGTCAAAATGTAATCGTTACCTCCTTCAAATTACGTATCACCAATACTATCACTAACACTAGCACTACCACATCATATTCAATTGTTGCCATTTTGCAGACGAATTTAAAAGCAGGTTGATGGGTTTTTTGCGAGATGAAAAAAAGCAACAACCGGAGTGCTGAAGAATATATTATAATATCAATTCGCTGATGGAAGGTGGTACTTTGTTTGGCAATAATAATTGGGAACAAAAAATATCACCGTCGCTCAGAACATGCTTTTATAATAAGCCTGGCGATTGTGGACAAATTATTATTGAATTAGTAGGTCAAGAGAGACGGCAAGTTACGTCGATTATATCCCGAAAAAACGGCCATATCAAACATGATGTAGCATTAATGCCTTCAATTGTGGTAGAAATATCCTTTGCGGCCCTTCCTGAATTGGCTCAATCGAAGCAGGTTAAAAAGATTTGGACTGATTCGGAAGTAAAGATTTTATAGCAACAGGACTATACCTTATATGGTTGGTAAAATAATAATAAATTTTGAGGTTGTCTTAAAGGTGAAGTAATCAGGGTTAAAATCTTTGGGGCAGCCTTCTTGTTTTTAAAAATCCCCGCTTGATGAGGAATAGTCTTTCATTACAGGGGATTGTGCCGGATACCTAAACCCAATGGAAAGGCCTAAGAATAAAATGACTCGAGATAATTTTAGGAGACGGGGTGAAGGGTGTGGATATCGATCATTTGGATTTACTTCATAAGATTTTTTTAGTGATGGGTCCAAAAGTGGATAAAAAAATAGTTAAAAACTTATTGGCAGTGGTTACGATTCTTTCCGACCGGGATCTGGGTGATGAATTAAAACAAATGGTTCGTAGGTTATAACCCAGACAGTCCAGGGCCAGACTTTAGATTGGTTTATTTTTTGAGCAATAAAAAACAATCCCCCAGCGGGGATTGCCTTTAATTCAGGAATTTGAGGTTAAATAATATTTTGCCAGCGACAATAGGGTTTTTTTAATGGCCTCATCACGTTTTTTTTTAAATAAAGTCGGTTTGATACCGATCCGATTCAGCAGTGCCTCCATGAGGTGGTATCCCAAAATATCCCGCAGGTCGCCATGATTGACAGCGCTTGATTGAGTGGAGGCAAAGAGCCCCTCAACATTTAAGATCCCGGCGCCCTGAAGTTCAGGCCCCAAGCCCATATCGTGGGCGTTTTTGAGGATAAGCTGCCGTATTTGATCCGGCCTTAAATCGGGCCATTTTTGGCATATCAAGGCTACTGCGCCGGTAACCATCGGGGTTGCCATCGAAGTGCCGCTCAGACTGCGATAATTGCCATTGGTCCAAGTGGATGTGATGTTGGCTCCGGGGGCAACTAAGTTGGGTTTAGCAATATTATCAATCGTCGGACCCCGGCTGGAACTGCGACTTAATTGATCGTCCTGGTTGGTTAGGGTTTGCTGATCATCGATACTTCCGATGGTCAGAACTTTAGGATTGATGCCCGGTGTATCGATAGTCCCGGCATCCGGGCCTTCATTACCGGCTGCTGCGCAAATAAACAGACCTTTATTCCAGGCGATAGTGGTAGCCCTGCATAAGGGATCTTTCATATAAGTTTCCTGGGCCTTGGATCCGAAAGACATATTAATCGCCCTGATGTTTAACGCCTTTTGATTGTCGAGACACCATTCGATGCCTGCCAGGACGTTGGAAATGGAACCGCCGCCGTTTTCATCAAGGGCTTTGACTACTACCAATTGGGCTTGGGGCGCCATTCCCTGATATTTGCCGCGAGAAGATGTGCCGTTTCCGGCGATTATCCCTGAGACATGAGTGCCATGGCCGTTATCATCGTAGGGTGCAGTTTTTTGATGGAGGATATCCTGCCATCCTATAATCCGATTATCCGGATTGGTAAAATCTCGGTGCGGATAAATACCGGTATCAATTACGGCAATAGCAACATCCTTGCCGCTAAAACCAAGTTCATGGACGGTAGCTCCTCCTACCGATGGGACGGCCACATTAAGCCGGATTTGTACCGGCGTATCATGCCAAATCCTTTTAACAGGCCATAAGTTGGCTAGCTCCTCCAAAGAGGAATAGGGGAATTCAACCACCAATGAGGGTATCAATCGCATCTCCCGGTGGACCTTGCCTTGATTGGCTTCGATGATGGAACCGATTTTATCACTAGACCAGCCGTTGGTCTCGATAATAAAATGATGTAACTGATTGGGCACTTTGGTAAAATCCGGCTGACGCAAGAGTTCCGACAACTTTATCCGCCAATTGTTTCTGATGAACATTGTATCACCGCCCTAGAATAGTATTAGTATATTCCTTAGCGACCGAGGATTACTGGGGCAAAGGCACAAAATGGGACTCTAAATTGTAACTTTACGTTAACAGAAGCTATCGAGTGGGGGAAAGGTCTGAGAGTGCTGGTTTTCTCTCTTATTTAAATTAAACTACTATTAAATCGGGTGTAAATTGGAGAAAGCAGACAAGAATATATAAAGAAAATAGGGAAGAACGATTTCCCGGACCTAAATGGAAGTATTTAGACTTGCATGAAAAAGGTGGTGAGAGTAATATATAAACATCGACTTATAGTCGGTAAGAGACTAAAGTTCGGATTTGGAAGGGGGTGACTTGGTTGACGGTAGCGACCAGAAGAGAGCGTGAACAACAAATGAGGCGGGACGCGATCCTTGAAGCGGCTAAAGAACTATTCCGGGATAAAGGATTTGAATCAACCACAGTTGATGAAATTGCTGCCCTGGCCGAATTGGGCAAAGGGACGATATACTCTTACTTTAAAAGTAAAGACGAAATATATATTGCTATTTTGGAATCCGAATTTGAAGTTTTGGAGAAATGGATGGTTGAGGCGATTGAGAATTCAACTACTGCTGAGGATGCCTTATCGAAGCTTTATGATACATTTATCAAATATAATCGGGAGCGGCGCGGCTTTATCAAGGCCTTGTTTGTGCAGGTTGATCAGCAGCCATCGGTCGGCATGGCCGAAATATTACGCGGGTTAAAAGGAAAAACTGCGGAATGGACCCGGCTGGTAGGCCAAGTGTTACAAGGAGGCATTGATCGAGGGGAGAGCGACAGCTTTGATGTGGAGAGAATGGCCAAGGTTGTGATTGGATTGATTCTAGGACTCATCGTCCAATCGGAGATGGGACAGATTAAAGAAGACCTGTCCAATTACAGGGATACATTGTTTCGTTTAATTTTAAAAGGCATTATCCACGATGAATCGGTACTTGCCGAAAGATAATATTTTTTTTATAAATATTCGACCAAAGGTCATATAATGAATATAAGTCAAAAGGAGCGATATTGGATGGGAAAAAAGGTGGTGCGCACGCACGCCAAAGGAATATTCGTTATTTTTACTGCTTTATTGGTCCTAAGTATGACGATTTTAGGCAGTAGTAATTTTGTAAGCGCTGCAAATGAGCCCCAGGTACTCACGCTGGATCAGGCTGTTAAAATCGCGATGGAAAATAGTTTGCAGCGGCAAATCACCCAAGGTGATGTTGCGATTGCCCAGGATAAATTGAAACAGGCCCAGTCGGGTTACTGGCCCAAATTAACTTTGGAAGCCGGTTATACCCATTATAATGAAGTGCCGACTAGTGTTGCATTAGCAACGAATATAGCGGAATTGAATAATGGCTTAGTGAAATGGGCGACAGCAGCGGGCGCTTATGATCCTTATGTTAGTGGTTTGGTAGGAAGTAATGGATTAACTTATGTTGCTTTACCTGATCAAAGTTTGAACTATTACGGTTGGGACTTAGTTTTGCAACAACCCCTTTATACCGGCAATAAACTGACGGCCTTAAATAAACAGGCTAAAGCCAACCAGGGGTATGCCAAGGCCAATTTAAGCGCAGCAGACCAAAATTTAGTTTTTGAAGTGAAGAAAGCTTACTATACCGTAATATTCACTCAGCATCTGGTGGAAACCCTGCAACAGGCTGTGGATGACATGGCAAATCACGTCAAGGAAGCGGATGCCTATTGCAGGGCCGGAATGGTCGCTAAACTGGACGTAAAGCGGGCCGAAGTGAAGTTGGCCGATTTAAAGCAAAAATTATTAATGGCCCAAAATGGACTGGAACTAGCCAACATGGCCTTAAATTTCACAATGGGCATCAGTCTGGAAACCAAATATAACCTGGTTGATAGTGTAAAATATGAACCGTTCCAAATGGATTTGTCAACTTGCCAGGAAAAGGCTTTGGCCAACCGGCCGGAAGTAGCCGCTATACAGGCAAAAGTGGAAATGGCCAAACAAAATTTGGAAGTTGCCAAGAGTGCCGGCAGACCTTTAGTTGCTTTGCAGGCCAAACATGAAGACTTTACCCCATATAATCCGGACCCGGAAAATCAAATTGGTATCGTGGCCACTATGAAGTTGATTGACGGCGGACAAATTCACAATCAGGTAAAGGAAGCCGAGGAAGTTGTCAAGCAGGCTCAAACCGCCCAGGAGTTGACCAACCGGGCCATAAAGCTGGATGTGGAGCAAGCGTATCGCAATCTCCAAGTAGCCTTGCAAACGATTCAAGTTGCTGACAAAAGTATGGATCAAGCGGAGGAAACCTTGCATATGGCAGATGTCAGTTACAAAGCCGGTCTTAGTTCGTCCCTTGAACGAATTGATGCCGAGGTCGGATTAACCCAGGCCAAAACCAATTATACCCAGGCATTAAGCATGTATAATATCGCTTTAGCCCAATTACAAAAAGCGATCGGACAATGAAAGGAGAAACTCAATTATGAAAAAAGCAGGAATTATTGTCGGAGCCTTTTTCGTCATTTTAATAGCCGCAGTTTCAGGCTTTCTATTACTTAACTTTAACCGTAGCAGTCAGGCGGTGTCGGATTTTTCCGGCGAACCGCTTCAGATAACCGGTAATGTTGAAGCGACCGAAACCGATGTCAACGTGAAAATACCAGGCCGCGTCGCATCAATTAATGTGGAAGAAGGCCAGGAAGTCACTGCGGGCCAGACGATCGCAGTAATGGAAGCCGAAAATATTGAGGCGAAATCAAATCAGGTAAAAGCAGTATTGGATTTAGCCAAAGTTACCTATAACCGGTTGAGTCAACTATATAACGAAGGTGTTTTGCCTCAACAGAAATTGGATATGGCCCGGGCTGATCTGCGGCAAGCGCAAGCCGGATATGATGAAGTCATGAGCTACATCAATGATTCCACGGTCAAAGCGCCGGTTGCCGGGGTCATTACTTCCAAGTCGGTGGAAAGAGGAGAAATGGTTTCTTCCGGCATGCCGCTGGTAACTATTACTAATATGCAGGATGTTTGGGTTAATCTAAAGGTCCGCGAAAGCGCCATCAACCAATATAGGGTCGGCGTTAAAGTTCCGGTGCAAGTCATTGGTGTGCCCCATAAAATATATAACGGCGAAGTTACTTTTATTGCCGCTAAACCCAGTTATGCCACAGAACGGGCGATCCAGGAAAAAGGTGAAAAGGATATGGTGGCTTTTCAAGTGAAAATTAAACTGGATAACTCCGATAATCTATTAAGACCGGGAATGACGGCTGAAGTGAATCTCAAGCCCTGAGGCATGAAATGAAAACGGACTTTTTAGGTAAAGACCATTTCGGCAAATGAAGCCATATATGATAAATTTAAAATTGATATTAGCTGAAAGAAGGTAATGGGTCATGAATAGCCTGCTTCAAGCCCAGAATCTGGGACTGCGCGGTAAGGGCCGTTCCAACTGGCTGTTTAAAAATGTCAATCTGACAGTCAGTAGCGGGGATATCGTGGTTATTATTGGGAATAGCGGTTCTGGAAAGAGTTCACTGGGGGATACCCTGTGCGGTCTCAAAAAACCAAGTCAAGGTTTTGTAGGGCGACAAGTACCGGTTGCAATTGTTACCCAGCATTTCACCTTATATACGGATCTTACCGTGCAGGAAAATTTAGATTTTATGGCTGCAATTAATGACAATCGCGCTGAAAATAGAAGGGAGATTCTTAATTGGACCGGACTGACCGGTTGGGAGAATACTAAAGCAAAAAATCTTCCGTCCAGTTTACGGAAAATGCTGCAGATCGCTTGTGCGGTTGTTCAGAACACTCCGCTTATTATTTTTGATGAGCCTACTTACGGGTTGGACCAGTCTTTGAGCATTTTGTTTTACCGGTTGGTTGAAATTCTTGCCAAACAAAATCGGGGAATGCTCATACTAACCAATCAAATGTTGAAGGTCGCTGCACCGACCGGAGTTTTTGAATTGGCCGATAGTGGACTCGTTGCCCTCAGCCCGAGTAGTGCTGCAAAAGAAAACCAATCCATTTATGAATCCGAGGGGGTAGGCTGATGAGAAGCAGATGGAACCGGGTTGGGGCTGTAATGCAAAAAGAGTTTCTGCATATATTCAGGGATAAAATTGTTTGCTCCATCGCTTTTTTAGCCCCGCTGGCATTCGTAGCATTGTTCGGGTTTTTGTATATTGAACAGAAAGTGACGAATTTACCGGTGGCTGTGTATGACCAGGATCAATCCGAGCTAAGCCGGACAATCATCCAGGCATTTTCCGATTCGGAGCGCTTTAAGATTACCACTGTTTGCAATAATTATCGGGAAATCGAACATTTGATGCAATCGGAAAAGGTATTGTCGGTAATTGTCATACCTCCTAATTTGCAGCAGGATGTAAAGTCCGGGAAATCTCGCGAAGTGGCGTTAATCTTTAACGGTACCAATATTTTGACCATGAATACCTTGGCCAATGTGGCGGCGCAGGTGATACCGACTATATCGGGAGGTATTACCATGAAAATTATCCAAGGTTATGGAGTTCCGGAACAGAAAGCCTACCAAGCCGTGACTGCGTTAAGTTTTCGCTCAAGATATTGGTACAATCCAAGCACCAGTTATTTGGTATTTATGTTATTGGGCCTCCTGGGAACGGTCCTTCAACAAATTACACTTTTGGGAGTTGCACTCTCGTTTATTAAAGAGAAAGAATCGGGAAGTTGGCGGCATTTAGCTTTTTCCAAGCTAAGCGCTTTTGAAATTTTAATGGGGAAACTATCGGTTTACTTTATCATTTATTGCATCGATGCCATGGTAATGTTCGGCCTTGGTTTTAGTTGTTTTGGAATGCCGATGCACGGCAGCCCGTTATTGTTTCTGATAGTCAATCTATTGTTTATCTTGGTCATGTTGGCTTTGGGGATGGCGATTTCCATCGTAACCACATCAACGCCCCAGGCAATTGAAATCTCGATGCTGATTGCAATGCCTTCTTTCTTGATTTCCGGATGGACATGGCCTTATCTTAGTATGCCTTTTCCAATTCAGATTTTGTCGAAACTCTTGCCTTTGACCCATTTTCTAGATGCAATCCGTAGAATTGTATACATGGGAGCAGGTTTTGATGTCGTTTGGCCCCAATTCGTCATCTTGGGGATCTTCGTCATGATCTGTCTTCCGTTGACCGCATTCATGTTACAACGTCATATGCTTCGGAGAAGCTGAATTTTGTCTAAAATTCAGCTGCCGGTCATTGGTGTCAATGGGAATAGGGTTAGGTCAATCGGCTTGCTTACGGTCAACTTCAGCAATACCGACAAAGAGGGCGGACCGCTGTCCGCCCTCCGCCCTCCGATTTATTATTCTTGATTAAACCGTTGCTTTAACTTTGAAAGATTGGCTTTGACTTTTTTATTAAGAACGGCGTCGACTTCCGGCTTATAGACTTTTAATGCTTCCTCATACGCCTCAATCGCCTTTTTCACATAGTCTTCGGAATTTTCATCAATAGCTGCCAACAAGCTATAAACCGTGCCCAGGTTATTCTGAGTCATCGCGTAATCGAGGGGGTATTTTTTCATGGTAAAGACCTGTAAGGCTTCTCCGAAGGCATTGATGGCGTTATTAAGTTTGTCGGTTTTGTTTTGCTGAAATTCGGCAACCGAAGGGTAATTGTACATGTTCAAAGATTCGGCTATCGATTTGTAAGCAACCCCGATATTATTAATAATGGTTGCATAATCAACCGGATATTGATCGGGCAGGTATACTTTTAGCACTTCTTCGTAAGCCTGGATGGCTTTACGCAAATTATCATCCGGTTCTTGTACTTCAGCTAGATGAACAAAGGCATTTGCCATCACACTGCGCGTTTCCGCATATTCCAGTGGGTAATCCCAGAAAGTATAAATCTTAATGACTTCCTCAAAGGCCTTCATTGCTTTGGTAAGATGAAACTCTTTCTCTTTGACCTCGGCCATATCCATATACGCGTTGCCTAAATCATTCTGAGTATCTGCAAATTCAAAGGGAGTGTTTTCCAAATCATAGAACTTCAAGGCCTCTTGATGGGCTTTGATTGCTCGCGACAGGTTTCCTTCTTTATTAAAAGTTTGGGAGAGCGCACGGCAAGCCTTACCGGTTTTGCTTTGGATTTTGGCATATTCCTGAGGATTCGCTTCTTCGGTATGAACCTTTAGGGCGTCTTCATAATTAGCAATTGCATTGGTAATATTCTCTTGTTTGTTTTGGATTTCGGCTGCAACTTGTTGCGATTCGGCCAGACCTACCTTGGCGGCGGCATATTCGGCCGGATTTCCTTCCAAAGTATAAATCTTTAACGCTTCTCCAAAAGCTTCTCCTGCAGTTAAAGTATTATTCTGCGGATCACTGAATTTTGCCAATTCCGTAAGGGCGCTGCCGTAACTTATCTGCATTTTAGCGTACTCTTGCGGTTCGGTTTCAATGTCGTAGAGTTTGAGGCTCTCCCGAAACGCTTTTACCGCTTTAGAGATATTTAGCTGCTTATCATGGAATCCCGCCAATTGCAAACAGGTATCACCTAGAAACTGCCGAGCTGTAGCGTATTCTTTGGGAGTATTTTCAATTGTAAAGAGTCCTGCCGCCGCTTCAAAACACTCAACCGCTTTAACTAGGTTGTCCTCCCGGTCGTTCGCATCGGCCAAGGCCAGATAAAAAATACCTAGATTTAACTCGGTCGAGGCGTAAATCTCCGGGTAACTTTGGGGAGTATAAACTTTAAGAGCTTCTTCAAATGCAGCGATGGCTTTCATTAAATTGTCTTCTTTATTTTGGATATCGGAAAGAATGCTGTAAGCGGAACCTAAATTAAATTGAATTTTAGCATAATTTAAAGGATATTTGGCGCCATTATATACCTTTAACGCTTCACGACATGCTTGAACAGCATGACCAAGGTTTTCTTCCTTATCTTGCAACTGTCCCAGTTGGATGTATACCGTGCTGAGTTCGTTTTGAATATTGGCATATTCGAGGGGATTGGCTTCGAAGGTATAAGACCGCAAGGCCTCGTTTAAAGCTTTGAGCGCTTTGGGATAGGTTTCAGCGGGTTCCTGAAATTCGGCTAAGGCACAATAGGCTAAGCCTGCATTTAATTGGTTTTCTGCATATAACATGGGATACTGTTCAAAAGTGATTAATTTGGCTGCTTCTTCGGAAGCCTGAATGCATTTTCCCAGGTTTTCTTGTTTATCCCGGAAATCCGCTAAATTTTTATAGCAGTTTACCAGAGTTTGTTGTGCTTTACAATAATCTAACGAGTGATTTTCAAAGTCAAAAGTTTTAATCGCTTCCTCCAGGCATTGGGATGCCTTTAGATAATGATATTCTTTATTGTTATCACGGAGTTTGGCTAATGTCTCATAGGAGAACCCAAGGTTATACTGAATAGTGGCATACATCAGCGGATATTTTTTGGCGGTGAAGAATTTTAAGGATTCTTCACAAGCTTTGATCGCTTTAGCTACATTGTTTTCCTTATCTTCAAGTTCGGCCAAAGTCCCATAAGCGGCACCGAGATCATTTTTTATTTTAGAATACTCCAGCGGATCTTTACTCAAGTCAAGAATTTTCACCGCTTCTTCATAACACAGGATTGCTTTCTTAAGGTTTTCTGCCGGTTCTTTCGATGAAGCCAGATGCTTGTAACAAATTCCTTCATAGTGTTTCACATGTGCGTAAACTTTTGACTCCCGGATACGAGATATTTGGGTTAACAGGTCGGTATAGATTGCCAATGCATCTTCAACCATTCCGTCTTCCAGTAAGTGATCGGCATTTTCCAAAATCATCTTCCGATGGGCCAGTTTGATTTTGCGCTTGCGATATTCAGAGAGGGAGAAGAAAACAACCCCTATCATCACCAATACGGTTCCGCTCACAATCCCCATAAACCAGGGACTTTTGGGATTAATAATTGCAAGTCCAAGATTTTCCATGATAAAACCAAGTCACCCGCCTTTAAAAAATACATTTAACAATGACACTTTATATAATATATCGTCAATACTTTCCAGAAAGTATAGGTGTAATTTAAGCCTCGATCCGGCAAGTACATTGCAATTTTTCTGAAAAGACGCAGAAAAATTGGCCGGATCGGGTTTTCTACAGAATTTGTCAAGTTACGAATTGAAACGCTTTTGAAGTTACTTGCCGGATTCAGGTTAAAATGATTTTTTTTACCATGAAGATCTGAAAATCAGTGCATTAATGCTAATCTCGGAGGGGAGGGGCAAATTAGAAAAAAGAAAAGGGAAAGGGGCTCTCTCAAACAAATGAGATAGTCCCTTTCCAATGCCATTTTAATATGGGATATATAGACTTAAAATTCAGGTTTGATTACGAATTAAAAAAGACATGATTACCGATAGTTATGGTTACAGGCTGTGAGACCACCCATTGATTACTTGTTTTAGCGGGGTTGTAAAAACCATTGGCGCCATTACTAGGGTCCCAGCCGGAACAGGCCAATTGGACTGCGCGGTATGCGCTGGCGCTGGCTGTTCCATTGATTCGGCCGTCCAAAACCGGGCTGTACTGATAGCGGCCATTGTCTACTTGATAAATGATTCCGGCAATCGTTTTGGGATAAAGCGGATCCCGTAAACGGTTCAAAATAGTTGCGGCAACGGCAACTTGTCCTTCAAATGGTTCTCCGTCGGACTCGGCAGTGACTAAACATGCCAAGAGGTTAAGATCACTTTGACTCAGTTGTAAACCGCTAGAACTGGAACCGCTGCTTGTTAGCACCTTCGGTATGGTCAGAGTCTGGTTTGGGTAAATGGCTGCATTGGCGCTTAGATTATTGGCTGCCCGCAACATATCAACCGAAACGCCATAACGCTGAGCAATCAGAAACAGTGAATCACCGGCTTGTACTTGATAACTGCTATTACTGGAGGATGGGTGAACTTTAGCGCCGGGAATAATTAACTGCTTGCCCGCCCATAGATAATTACTCGACAGGTTGTTACTACTTTTGATAGAATCAATACTAACTCCGAATCGTTGCGCTAATAAAAAGAGACTATCGCCTGACAGAACTGTATAAGAAAAACCAGTAGGGCTGTTAGCCCCTTGGGTGGCGATGCTCAGAGCTTGTCCGGGATATATTTGGTTACTACCGAGACCGTTCGACTGTTGTAATACTGAGCTGGATATGCCATAACGTGCCGCAATACTGTAAAGAGAATCCCCCGGTTGAACATAGTAGACTTGTCCATAGGCAACAGCAGCGCTAAACATAAAGAAACCTAAAATTAATCCGTAAACCAGTCTTTTCTTCAAGTGCATGATTTGAGCTCCTTTTTGTCCACGGTGCGGGCAAAAAGTAGGGCTGCCAATGTTGGTGCGAAGAAGGATAGAAATAGAGCTGCAATGAATAAGATACCGTGGCAGTATTGTTTATCTGGGAAATGAATCCAACCTGTCAGGCTTTTTCTAGTACTAGCAATTTCTTTAAAGTTTGGGAAGTTCCTTGTGGAAAACAGTGGATACCCAAATTAACTGGGGATTGTTAAAAGAGGCAGTATTTAGGGTAGCTGGATCTTTAAATAATGTCCCGAGAGGTGTTGAAAGAAAATTTGTGAGCGGCGGATGATTTGAACCAAATAAAGGACAAAATTTTGGCGCCAGAGGTATTTGGCCCAGGAGTCTGCGGGGCGGGTACAGAAGAGCATCTCCAACTGGGATGCAATCGCCCGGAACTGGGAAAGATCTTGTTCGATGATGCTCTTGAGAGCGTAATCTTCTCCCAGTCGGTCAGGGATTACTTTAGTGTAGTGAATCATAGTCGAGACCCATAATAATGCCAATTCATCAATGGGGATATTTTTGTCGGATTCCAAAGTAATTCCTCCCGTTTTTGCTCTGATAACTGATTATAATATATTCACCAGCGCATGGTCGGGAAGAACTTTTCAATGAAAACTTCCAAAAAAGGATGGCTGCAGCTAGACTCTACGATAGACTTGGCTAATGACTTTCATCAAATCATAATGATTGTTTTTTATATTAATGTCTAAAAATCCGGCGCAGCCAATCAAAAAGATAGGTATGTTTACGACAGATGTCGCAGGTTTCGGTAGGTTGCCGGCCTAACTGGAATTGTCTGATCTCCAGCTCCCGGCAGTAGGGGCTCGGTAACAAGCCGGAACGTTTGCAAACCTCAAGGTTGATGTAGCGGTGTTTTTCACAATATTCAGTAGGCTCGGTGCCAATGATAAAATATTCTGATCTTTGAGGGCAAAAAGCGGTGGCCCTGGCGCCGGTTTCCGAACAAATATTGACTTTGACAACATCATTGGGAATCGTAAAATCATGGCTGGGTTTACCGGCTAATGCCCGGGCTGTGAAATTGGCCCATATTGGAGCCGCGATCGTATTGGCGGCGCCGGGAAGCGAGCGCTCGTTGTGGTCACAGCCCACATAGACACAGGTTAATAATTCAGGAGTATATCCTACAAACCAGGCGTCGCGATTGTCCTGGGTGGTCCCGGTTTTGCCGGCGGCCGGCCGGTCGAGGATTCCTTCGATATTGGCCGCTGTTCCCCCTTTGTGTAAGACACCGTTTAAAGCTTGCGTTACCAAGTAAGCCACACCGGGATTAATAATCGTACTATGCTCTGTCGGAGCTTGATAAAGGACCTGTCCTTCGCGGTTTAAAATTCGCTGGACGGTAGTAGGAGCTATTTTTTTGCCGCCATTGGCAAAAGGAAGATAAGCGCCTGCCAGCTCAAGGGGGGTTACTTCTCCGGAACCAAGCGCTAAAGATAACTCAGGCGGTAAAACTGAATGAATCCCTAAACTTTTAGCCAAGTTGATGACCGATGCCGTCCCGATTCGATTTAAAAGTTTTACCGCTACCACATTACTGGAAGCGGCTAAAGCATCCCGTAAAGATAACAAACCGGCGGCGTTTTCTTTACCGTCGTCGGTAGGCCGGTAAATATGATTTCCCCATTGATACGTCACCGGAGCACAATCGATCTGGTTGGCTAATGTGTAACCGTGACTTAGGGCTGCAGCGTAAAGAATAGGCTTAAAAGCCGAACCGGGTTGACGATGGGCCTGTACGGCCCGGTTAAATTGAGAACGAGCGGCGTCTCTACCTCCAACTAATGCCCGAATTGCTCCGGTATCGCTATCAATGGCGATCAAGGCCCCTTGCGGTTGCAATAGGTTTTGTTTATCATGCAATAATATCGGTAGCCCTTCCTGCATGGACTGTTCGGCAGCCTTTTGCAGCGTCATGTCAAGGGTGGATTCGATGATCAAGCCGGCCTTATAGATGAAGCCCGGCTTTTTAGGAAAGATTCGGCTCACTTCGTCTTGGAGCAGGTCTAAAAAATAGGGAGCCGGCGGTATCCTTGCCCGGAGTCCGGAAGTATGAAGCGACTGGGAACAGTATGCTTGAAAATCCCTTGCGGATATATAATGACAAGCTTGCATTCTTTGTAAAACCTCTGTGATACGTTGCCGGGAAGCCCGGGGATGATTATAAGGGGAGTAGTAGGCCGGCCCTTTGGGTAAACCTGCCAGTAAAGCCATTTCACTTTGATTTAGTTGATTAAGGTCCTTATCGAAATAGGTTTGGGCCGCAATTTTTAGACCATAGGCTCCATGACCAAAGTAGATTTGATTGAGGTATAGTTCCAGGATTTGCGCTTTTGAGAAATGCAGCTCAAGTTTTATGGTATAAAATAGTTCCTGCAGTTTGCGAAAGAAGTTTCGCTCCTGATTTAAGTAGGCATTTTTGGCCAATTGCTGGGTGATGGTACTGGCGCCTTGTTCCCAGCTATGGTGGAGGATATCATAAACCAACGCTTTGAAGATCCGGCCCAGATTGATACCGTGGTGTTGATAAAAGCGGTGATCTTCTACAGCCAGAATCGCATTAATCAGAAAGGGCGGTACTTCATCTAGGGTTACCGGGCTGCGATTCTCTAAGAAAAAGGTAGTGACTAGTTTATGACTTTGATCGTAGACTTCAGTAGCAGTCGGCATTTGGGATTGGGGTAAAGGTAGATATAAGGCGAGTAGTAAACTTCCTAAGGCAAGTACCGCTATAATTAAACTAATGTATGAAATATTAATATCTTTAAAAGCCCATTTTCGGATTTTGTGTTGAAATAAACCGAACATTTTTTCCATCCTTTGGCTGTTTATTTCATTAATATGTCCCCTCATGTCTTTTTTATGAAGAAGGTTGGATGTATATATTGCTAATTTAATGGTAAATCATTTTAGATAGAGGATTATCTATCAGGGGCTAGAATGTATATACGGAAATTGTTCATCGAGGTGGTTGTGTTGTCTAGGACTTCACCGATAGGGGCATTCGATTCGGGAGTTGGCGGACTTTCTATTTTATCGGAGATTAGAAGATTGCTGCCCGTCGAAGATCTAATCTACGTAGCTGACTCGGCACACTGCCCTTATGGCGTCAAGCCGATTGAGGATATTCGGCAACGTTCCTTGGAGGTTACCGATTTTTTAATTGGATTGGGAGCCAAATTGATCGTAGTAGCCTGTAACTCGGCCTGTGTTGCTGGATTGGACCAAGTACGGGCAAAATATAGGCAAATACCGATCGTTGGTGTGGAACCGGCGATCAAACCTGCACATAATGTAACCCGTAATGGTAAAGTGGGGGTATTGGCCACGAATTTGACTTTGAACGGTGAGCGTTTTTCGATTTTAGTGGAAAAGTATGCCACCGGAGTGGAGGTTTATACCCAGCCTGCCCCGGGGTTGGTGGAAATAGTGGAAGCCGGAGCCATTGAAACCCCGGAGACTGAAAAATTACTGCGTAAATACTTGCAGCCGTTATTGGAGAAAGGTATTGATACACTAGTATTGGGATGCACCCATTATCCTTTTTTGCGACCGGTGGCTCAAAAGATCTGCGGCCCGCAAGTTGTCATCCTGGATACGGGGTTGGCGGTCGCCAAGCAAACGGCACGGATCTTAAAACTGGCTGAGTTGGAAACCAACCGAACTTCTGCCGGTACCGAAATGTTTTATACCACCGGAGAACCTAACGCGGTGAGAAGTGTTATTAGCAAGTTGTGGGGGAATTCACAAGTCCAAGTAAGGAAGGCTAATGTATAGATTTTTTTAGCAGTTATCAATAGAACTATATAACAATGTCTGGTATTTTCGCCGGTTGCCCGGTTAGGATAACACTGGGTATACTTTTGGGAAAAGCGATTTTGAACTCTGTTCCTTTTTCGAGAGAACTCTCCACTGTAATCTGCCCGCTTAGCTCATCCACAATCTGTCTGGCAATGGATAATCCCAATCCTGAACTGTTTTTGGTGGAAAAACCGGATTTAAATATTATTTTTTTCTGATTGCCGGGGATAACCGGACCATTATTCCATACAATGAAGTTGAAGCAGTTGGAGGTCTCCCAGATGGTAACCTGGATGGCCCCTTTGGGAGTGTGGGATGATTCTAAAATTTCAATGGCATTACTGATAATATTTCCAACCGCCCGGGTAACGGCTACCGGAGATAAACCGAAGTTGGTAAAATCAGCGTCGCAATCGACGGAAAACCGGACCCCCTTCTCTTTGGCTTCGGTAAAGAACACCAGCAACATGGCAGATACTGCGGCATTGTTGATATGGAGATAGATTGAATTAGATAAGTCCATCACGGTATTATATTCCTGAATGTAGTTGACGATTTCCACGCTTTTATTCATCTGAGCCAGCATCCGGATAACCTGAAGCTGGTTTTTAAAATCATGTCTTTGGAAACTCAGGGTTTGAATTAATTTTTGGCTCTCCTCCAACTGCAAGTGATCGGCTTCCCTAATGATGGATTCTTTATTGATCTCAAAGGTAAATTTATAAAAAGAACGTAAACTGAATAGCCATAATACTAGAATCAAAAAAGTCAATCCTGCTAAGTATAATGATACTGTTTTATGAAGCATATCGAAGAGATATAGCTCCAGTAGCAAAAGCAAAAAAATAGATAATAAGGCATAAAAGAACGAATACAACAGGCAAGAGTGTTTCAATTTTATCACACCCTATTTTGTAATCGGGACATATTTCATCAAGGAAAACTTGGATATTTTCATTAAAACTAAAATAATTGTCGGGATAACTAATTCTAACATTGACAGATAAAGCCATGTGAGTCCGCTATATTTTAATGGAATTACATAGCCTAATTTAACAAATATGGGACAGGCTAATAGCATGCTTCCTAGTGTTAAGGTGATAAAGGAAAGCAAGGAACCAATAAAACTAAATAGGATATGAATTTTGTTTATCAAATAGAGTAATGCCGTACAGACTATAACAACAACCACTGTATGTACAGAAGCGGATGAGTTTAGACAAATTTTAGAAATAAAGGCAATTACTGAAAAGATAAGAACAGGCAGAATGACTTGGTTCACAGGCAAGCGTACTCCAATAAAGGCTAAGGCCAACTGATAACAGATAAAGAGAGTAAGATAACCCAATAAACAGTTAACAATCGTTAAATATGTGTTATTCATCCTTTCTCAACTCCTCTTTATATATCTAAAATTATCAAATTAATTAATTTCATTAGATTATTATAACACAAAAAATATTTTCTATTTGGCCTTTTATTATATAATCCTCGCTACAATCATATTGGTATTCTAAAGAAATAAAGAACGAAAAAGTGATTAACAAGGTAAAAGGAGTGATGCAAATAGATATTTCAATCAGTTACCTTTGTTTGTAATACTAAAATAATTAATCAGAGAGAATTTACTTATTTTTAAAATAATCAGAACAAGTGCCGGTACAATGAGTTCAAGTAAAGCTAAAAAAAGCCATGCCACTCCATTAAAATTTGTGGGAATTGTATAACCAAGTTCAATAAATAGTGGACATGCTAAGATTAGGCTCCCGAATATTAAAGTAATAACGGATAATAAAGAGCCAATTAAACTGAATAAAATATTGGTTTGATTAGATATATGAATAACACCGGCATAAACTATTACAACTATGATAGTATGAATGGGAGCCGAGGCGCCTAAACATATTTTAGAAATAAAGGCAATTACCGAAACCATCAAGACCGGCAATATAGTACGCTTCATAGGCGGGGAAAAATCAATAAAGGTCAAGGCTAATTGATAACCGACAAAAAAAGAAATATAAAATAATACACAGGTAACAAGGATTAAATATTGATTGGCCATTTGATCTGACCTCTTAAAATATTTTAAAAATTACAAAATATATTATTTGTACAAAAATATTATATCATATCATAAAATAAAAAAGGCCAAGAAGATAATATTTTTTTAATTCTTCTTGGTCACAGGGTAGTTAGTAAAGGAACTTATGAACTATTCTCTCATTTTCGGTTGATATCCCCATGTCTGGCAAGCAAAACTGGCGCTGACGGCGGCAACAAATGTTACCAAGATGGCTAACAATAAATACAGTTTCTTCATGCGAAATGCACCTCCTTTTCCTTAGTAATTTGTTCCAACTGTTGGACTATCCAGACACCAATCGGTGTTCTGAGCATAACGGAGAGGATAACCCCTGCTATTAAGAAAGTTAACCATCGATTTTGACACCAGATATTTAGAACTGTCAGGAGCGCTAGTACAAAAGCACCCAAGCTCTTCCTACATCTTACCTGCTTCATACTAAACTTGTACTCCGGGGCAAACATTGGACCGTAAATTAAAACTACACTACTTCCTAAAACCGCTAAAGTCACGAACCACCAAGGTGAAGGGTTACTATTTGCTTTTAACAACCCATTTAACAACCCATTTAACAACCCATTTAACAACCAAGAGGTACCTACGAGTACTAATGAACTAAAAGCAGTACACCTTAAGAAACCGGATAGATGTGGGCCGCCAATGATGTACTTCATCAATAGGGCGGCAAAAGTAATCAATGCTGTTTCCATAAAGACGCCGCAAAGCCATCCCATCAATAAGATAATAGCAATACTGAGCAATATGACCAGCAGACATTCAACCCCATAACAGATCTTTTTAATTTCCACTTGTAACCCGGCATGTTCACCGATATGTTCTCCAAGCTGATCCGCTACTTGCGCTATGGTTATCATATTTGTTGATCCCCCAAAATAAAATAAATTCGTAAAAACAATGGCACAATTACTAATTGATATTGTTTTCATAATTTTATATCGGATATTTTGTAAATAACTTAATATCTTTTTGTAAAATATTTTAAAATTTTATATATCTTAGCATAAATCCAAGTATATTACATGGATTAAAGCCGCAGGATCTTCCAGACAAAGAAAAAAACCGGCTTAATACCGGTTTTCCTTGTAAGCATAAACTTCATATTTAATTTCGGTGTTGATATGCCAATGTTCGTCAACATTAGATTTGGGGTAACTTATTTCCCCAGCCCGAATTCCTTTGCCAACGCGGTGAAAGCGGGGAGAGAATTTTGAATGATGGTATCGGAGACACTGTAGGAGATCCGGAAATGACCGGGGCCGTAAAAACCTGTTCCAGGGACTACTAAAATATTGTGTTTGGCGGCTGCCTGAGTAAAGGCAATATCATCAGGGATTGGACTTTGCGGAAATAAATAAAAGGCCCCCTGCGGTTTGACCATCTTGAATCCGATCTCAGTTAGGTGATGATAGAGTATGTCGCGGCGTTTTTGGTAGATTTCCAGACCTACAACTTGACCCTGCAACCCGGTAATCAAGTGTTGCATCAACGCAGGGGCATTAACAAACCCCAGTACCCGGTTGGCATAAACAAGGGCATTGAAAAGAAGCTCCGCTTCGGGATTTTTGGGATTGATAGCTATATATCCGATTCGTTCTCCCGGTAAGGCCAAGTCTTTGCTATGGGATGTCGCCACGATGCCGTGCTCGAAAAATCTCAGAATGGATGGCACTTTGGCTCCGTCATAGACCAGGCCGGCATATGGCTCGTCGGAGATTAAATAAATGGTTTTCTCGAGTTCCCGCTCTTTTTGTTGGATTAGTTGGGCCAGCTCCCGCAAAACTGCTTCGCTATAAATTATCCCTGTGGGGTTGTTGGGCGAGTTAATGAGGATTGCCTTGGTATGCGAGTTGATCGCCGCAGCAATCGCAGTCCTGTCCAACTGAAAATCAGGCGCTGTCTTGACAACCACCAATTTGCCCTGGAAGTTATCCACGTAAGTGCCGTACTCAACGAAGTAAGGCGCGGCTACGATGACCTCATCATCGGGATCGAGCAGTGCTTTAAAGATGACATTGAGTCCTCCGCCGGCTCCCACAGTCATCACCACATGATTGGCATTGAGATTGGCCCCGGATCGGGAATTTAAATAATCGGCCACGGCTTGGCGGGTCTCGGGGTATCCGGCATTGCTCATATAGCGATGCATGCCCGGGACGGGGTGAGTGGCCAGTTCGAGTAGTTTTTCCCTGAAAGCCAGCGGCGGCTCTAGATCCGGATTGCCGATGGAGAAATCATAGACTTTGTCGGCTCCATAAATCTTACGGAGCCGGTCGCCTTCTTCAAACATTTTGCGGATAAACGATGAACCGGTTAACGATTGACGGATCTTAACAGATATGGACATTGGAAAGCCTCCTTTAAATTGATAAATATACTTTAAAATCAAGATAATTGCTGAACAAATAAATCGGTTTAAAATGGATTTAAGTCTAAAAGAATAGTCTCCCGCTGAAGCGCGGCGCAGAGAAAAACCAATTAAGATTTGTTGGCAAGTAATTCGTTAACTATAAGGGGAATCCTGCCAGCAAATAAAATTTGGATCGGCTGCCGAAATTATCTTTAGACAGCCCTCTTTACAGGTTATCAAAGATCGGTTATAATTTATGTTACACATCAAGCGCCGAAGTGGTGGAACTGGCAGACGCGCAGCGTTCAGGGCGCTGTGTCCGCAAGGGCGTGCGGGTTCAAATCCCGCCTTCGGCACCAAGTGTTTTTATTCTCTAACGTGAATATTTTATTAAGTTTACAAGAGTTGTTAGCCTTAACAATTCATGTCATACATATTAAAGCGAAAAACCGCTCATCACCTGAGCGGTTTTTCGCTTGATAGGGTTTTGTAATCATGGCAACGGATGATTCGTCATCCTTCTTTTATATTCGGGTCCTCATGAGTGAAATATTAAAATTTATAATCCTTTTCTGACAAGATCGCTTCGTGGGGAGGCTCTTAATTTGGCGATAATCAGACCAAGCATATAGCCGAATAATAGATGAGTGAACAGTTGAATAAGGGTATATACCTTGAAAACCGGTTATTAATACAGGATTATTAACTCGGATAAACATACTTGCCGCAAAATGTTCCAGACTATATTTCAGCAAATCGCATTTTGTAAGAAAAGTTGGATCAAATCTAGGATAACATCAGCTATTGACGATTGCGGCAACTATTCTTGAAAAGGGACCCACTGTTAAACGGTGATGAATAAAAAAATTACCCACCTTCCCGATATTCCTCTTCTTAATATGCTACCCGGCTTCATGCTTTGGATACAAATTTTAATTAGGGGCTGGTTTTTTGCTGGATAAAATAGTAGTGTAGTATTGAATACGACTATTTTTAAGTAAAGGAGATACAACATGGCGAAATTATGTTGGAAACCGGGCACACTCCTATATCCGGTACCCGTGGTACTGGTTAGTTGCGGTGAACTGCAAGGGGTTAAAAATATCATTACCATTGCCTGGGCCGGTACCGTAGCCTCTGACCCGGTAATGGTCTCCATTTCAGTCAGACCGGAGCGGTATTCTTATCGTCTTATAAAAGAAAGCGATGAATTTGTAATCAATCTGCCAAACCAGCACATGGTGAGGGCGGTTGATTTCTGCGGAGTGGTTTCCGGTAAAGACTGTGATAAATTTCAGGAGACCGGACTGACACCAGTAGCGGCTAAAAATGTGAAAGCGCCAATTATTGACGAATCTCCCCTGGCTTTAGAATGTAAAGTCAGCTCGATCACGGACCTTGGGTCCCATCATCTTTTTTTAGCGAACGTAGTAGGGGTACAAGTTGAGGAAAGCTTACTCGATCGGACAGGCCGTCTAAATCTTGCCAAAGCGGATCTCATCAGTTATGTGCATGGCCGCTATTGGACCTTGAAGGAGGCAGTCGGCAGTTTCGGCTTCTCCGTTAAAAAGCGAGGTAAACGATGAAATGGAATAAAAAAAGCGGCTAAATAGCCGCTTGAAAGGTCTTAGTAGGATCTTCTGGATTGGAAACAATCGCGGCAATAAACTGGTTTGTCACCGCTCGGTTGGAAAGGAACAGTAGTGCTTTTGCCACAAGAAGCGCAAACAGCATCATACATTTGACGATCTCGGCTTTGGAAACCACCGCGACCACCCCTACCACCGGATTGAGCTTTTTTAGCTGCACGGCATGCAGGGCAACGGCCCGGCTCGTTAGTAAAACCTTTGGATTCGAAAAATTCCTGCTCGCTGGCTGTGAAAACGAAATCTTGACCGCAATCTTTACATGTTTTTGTTTTGTCTTGATACATTAAAAAAACCTCACTTTTTAGCCCTATGGGCTGAAATGTTACCTTTTCCCGGGCTATTAGGAGGCAATTCTTTTCGGAATTTGCAGACCTTTTTATCCTCAGTTTAGGCACTAATATAATAATACCATTAATTACAGAAAATGCAAGTGTATTTTTTAAAATTTAGGTTTCGATTGGGAATCTCCCGAAATGATGGTTATAAAACTACTATTTAGTAGCAACGGCGGTAATTAAAAAATTGTCAAAGGACGCGGTTGCCGGTACATCGTCCCCGGTTTGAGCGCAAAGTCCGACTTTAATGTTGCTATTATACGATTGAATTTTGGCACTGATAAGAAAATTTCCGTTAATATATAAACTGACGGTATCTCCTTCTTGATGTACTTTGAGTCGGTTTACCCCAGATGCATTAATATAATTTGACTTAGTTGCACCGATGATAGTCTCCCATTTTACCTCATTGTCTTCCAGAAACCTTTTTTCTACCGCAAAAAGTTGGGTTTGAGAATTTACAATGAAATAATAAAAAGGTTGATCCCAATCACTGATATTAAAAATAATTCCATAGGTACTATTGCCGTAATCGACCATGTCTGTCTGGACAGTATAAGAATTGGCGGCAATAACCGGAGGAGCGGAAGCGCCACACCACCAATTTTTTTTATAAATCGTTAATTCAAAACGGCCGTTGTTATAGCTATATTTATCACTTGAAGTGTTCTCTTCAAACCAGCCAGTATTCCGATTACTAAAATCATCAGCGAACAAGACGGTTTCCTTTCCGGAAGGTTTTTCCGTCGTTGAGGTTGGGGTCTCCACTTGGGTTGTACCCGTTAAAGTACGTTTGATTCCGCAGAAGAAGTCGGTTGTAAGAGGAGGAAGTTCAGGGTTTTGAATACCTTCATTGGATAATAAGTCTCTTATATCAAGAAGTTTGTGGGGCTTTTGAGCGGCTTGATTCAAGCGTTCGCTGCCAGCCCGGATAGCGACTTCGAAGTTGGCCCGGTTAGTTCCACCACCCAGTCCGGTTGTTTCAACTGGGACAACTTTACCGGATGGTAATCCGATAATGGGTAGACAATGCTCGGGGATTATCAGCAGCCAAGAATTTAAACCCACGGATTCCGCCAATGCGGCGTATGTTATGGCCAAATCAATACAAGTTCCGGACTTATCACGGAAAACGTCCCGGGGAAACTTGATCTCTTGTACCGTTGCCTGCTCTGTTGTTAAAAATCCGGAAGGAGTCTGATAAACGATGTTATTTTCCAACATCAAGTTATAGGCAGCTTGGAGCCATTTTAGAGCCTCATCGTCCGATTGAGATGCCGCAGCGCCACCGGCGGCTTCACTTATAAAACCGGCAAACTGCTTTACCGCATCATCCATACGCGTTACAAAAGCTGCTACAAATGGAGCATTGTTAAAGTGGTCAATCCAGTCATCGGAGCGCTCTTCATCCCGCAGATTAGACCATAAGAATTGATTAATCCCCAGGAACTCAAGGTGTTCCGCAATTTCATCACTGTAAGATTGACCCTTGCCGTCCTTATATTCATACTTGACGTACAATTGGACCGGAGTCCTGGTCTTGAGTCTGGTCACTTGAGAAGAAATAATAGGATAATAGAGATCAACCACGACGCCTCCCGGAACAACTTGAGTATAGCGTTCCGGAATATTTAGCTCCGAATATTCACCCAGTTTATAAAAGATCCTTAGATTGTAGATGGGCATATTTCCATTGTTATGAAAGATCGTTCTGGCAACCCAACATGCTCCTTCTTCTAGTTTGGGATCGGCATAAACCTTATATATAACCGACATTAACTGCGGTCTGAATTTAAGATCGATATTCACTGAAGGAGGGGTGGTAGTAGCATTTTTAGCGGGAATTGTGATAAGTTTATAAGTGATTAAGCGGTGTGCCCGATCGATTATAATATTTTGGGCTGAAGCCGGCAACAGATAAGTAAAAGTACCATTGAGGGTAAGTTCACTGCTGCTTGCGGCAATAGTTGTAAAAACTTTATTGTGATCTTGAGTGACAACCCTCTCGCCGGATCCAAGCTGAACCTGCCAACGATCTTTTTTACATACTGCAAATCCCAGCCACTTGGCGTGATAATTGAAAGAATGTTGCTGGTCATCGGAACTGATCTTGCAGGTCCCATTAACTACCTCGACATTCACCGGTTCATAGTCTCTAAACCAGACATATAAATCGGGGTGCCAAAGTTTTTGCCGGTCATACCACCTTATGGGACTTATCGTATCCGATTCATCGATAATAGCGGATCCGGCGTTATTAACGACAATGGTTTTATTTTTAATTACCGACATCTGATCAATTGCTGCATGACATGGAAGATTGCTTATATTACAAAAAATAAGGGCTGATATGAAAATCAAGCAGCACCATTTCCCAACCTGCCTTAATGGGTAATTCATATTTCTACCTCCTGCTTTTATAAAAAATCTTTATATTATACTAGCGGAAATTATGAGAGGTGCTTGGAATTCCAGTCAATTAAAACCTCGTTCCGTCAAGTCAGGGCCAACTTTTCTGCAATGGCGCAGAAAAATTGGCCGGATCGGGTTCATTGTTTGAATCCGGCAAGTTTAAATGCGACTAAGGTTTTTGGGGTTACTTGCCGGATTCAAGTT
>WSSedL1CaDRAFT_10000604_pt1 | contig 24595 bp, 22 predicted proteins | sample WetSurSL1Cattail_FD_9464 | JGI IMG/M metagenome (IMG submission 9464)
TGCAAGTCTTTTACAAAGGGTTCGCCCGTTATGGTTTTGAAATTCATCCGGGTAACCGTCAGTGAAACACCGTAAAAAATATGATTGTCTTGCAGTAACGGGAGGATTTGGTTTAACTTTTGAGATACTCCCGCACCACGGCGTCCGTCCGTATCTTCGGCATCCCCTTCAATGCTGATCACCGGAACGATGTTTTTGTGTTTTTTAAAAAAACCGATCAGCTTATCGTTGATTAATAAACCGTTGCTGAAAACCGGAAAGATAATCTCCGGAAAACCGGCGGCTATCTCCAGGATTTCCGGACGGATAAGCGGTTCGCCCCCGGCCAGCAGGGATATTCCTATCCCTAAGCTCCTGGCTTCAGCGATGATCTCTCGCAGTCTGCCGGTACTCAACTCCGTATCGCTGGAATGGTGATGGGCCTGGGCGTAACACCCTTTACAGCGAAGATTGCATTGATGGGTTATACTGAGAATCATAAACGGCGGTACGCCAATCCCCTTTTTTTGCCACTTATGCCGGAGAATTGCCGCTTTTCTCTGCCGAAAGATGGTCTGCAGCAGAAAAAAAGCTTGGGATAGGTCCTCCTTACACGAGATTGTCAGGGCATCCTTAAAGAGTCTACCGATGGACTGGTTCATTAGTTGTATGTAATTTTGATTTTGGGACATTCGCTCTTCTCCTTTTTGCCGATTTCAAAAGCCCGTGCAAGAGAGACTTTGGATTAAATCTCCCCATTATTACTGAAAAAATCGCCCGACATACCAAGGGCGATTTCATTGCGAATTTAGTATAGACTATAAATTATCTTTGATAAAAAATAACACAATTTTTTCCATTATTCAAGTTAAATTCTCCTAAAGATTTGTACGACATTTCACCAGTCAAGTTATTATTTGCTGCAAACATAAATGAGGGTTTAATTATTTAGGAAATTATAAANAAATTTTACTCATCANTTTGTGTTTTTTACCATGAAAAGCGGAACAGAAACAGCGTAGATTTTAAAAACATTCTTGCNAAATTTCCGCTCAGGATATAAAATGACATCGAACNGATGTTCTAATAATTTTTGAAGGAGGCGACCGAANAATAAACATGAANAACAGAACCTATATTGCAATCGACTTAAAATCATTCTACGCTTCGGTCGAGTGTGTGGAACGAGGGCTTGATCCGTTGACCACTAACCTTGTTGTCGCTGACGCAAGCCGTACCGAAAAAACCATTTGTCTCGCCGTTTCGCCCTCCCTCAAAGCATATGGCATTCCCGGTAGGGCGAGGTTGTTTGAGGTCGTGCAGAAGGTCAAGGAAGCAAATGCGGCACGACTGCGTAAAGCACCAGGACGAGCTTTTTCCGGCGTTTCCTGCAACGATACTGAATTGAAATCCTCACCGGGTCTCTCGTTGGACTACATTGTTGCTCCACCGCGGATGGCGTATTATATAAAGTACAGCACGCAGATTTACAATATTTATTTGAAGTACATCGCGCCCGAAGATATCCATGTCTACTCCATCGACGAGGTATTCCTTGACGCTACCGATTATCTGAACACCTACAATCTTTCAGCCTGTGAGCTTGCCACGAAAATGATTCTGGATGTACTCAAAACAACCGGCATTACAGCGACGGCGGGAATTGGTACAAACCTGTACCTTAGCAAGATCGCTATGGATATTCAGGCAAAGCACATACCTGCTGATAACAACGGTATGCGGATCGCTGAGCTGGACGAAATGAGCTACCGTCACGCCCTGTGGTCACATCGGCCTCTAACAGACTTCTGGCGCGTTGGAAAAGGATATGCCAAGAAACTGGAGGAACAAGGCCTCTTGACGATGGGAGATATTGCAAGATGCTCTCTCGGTAAACCTGCCGATTACTACAACGAGGATTTACTGTACAAGCTGTTCGGGATCAACGCGGAATTATTGATCGACCATGCGTGGGGTTGGGAGCCATGCAAGATTTCCGATATTAAAGCGTATAAGCCAAACACAAATAGTCTCGGATCGGGACAAGTGCTGCACTGTGCCTATACTTTTGGCAAAGCGAAACTGATAGTGCGGGAAATGACGGATCTGCTGGTACTTGATCTGGTAGATAAAAGGCTTGTGACCGACCAGCTTGTTTTGACGGTCGGATATGATATCGATAATCTAACAAACCCGGAGATAAAGAAATCATATCACGGGGCAATCACCACTGACCACTACGGACGAGCCGTTCCGAAATCCGCGCATGGTTCAGTAAATCTTGGCAGACAGACCTCCTCTACAAAGCTAATCCTGGATGCCGTTACAGAGTTGTTTGAACGCATCGTTGACAAAAATCTCTTGATCAGAAGAGTCAACATCACAGCGAATCATATTGTTGATGAGACAACTGTTCAAAAGACGAACAACTTTGAACAGCTTGATCTTTTTACGGATTATGCGGCTGCACAGACGAAAAAAGAGGATGAAGAAGCAGCTAAGCTTGTACGGGAAAAAAAGATGCAGCAAGCAATGCTGGAGATAAAAAAGAAACACGGTAAGAACGCCATTCTAAAGGGTATGAATCTGGAGGAAGGCGCTACCACCGTAGACCGGAACAGGCAGATTGGAGGTCACAAGGCATGACGAGGACATATGACGACATCATCAATCTACCTCACCATGTCTCTATGACACGCCCTCATATGACTGCTATCGACCGGGCAGCTCAGTTTTCCCCCTTCGCCGCATTGATCGGCTATGATTCCGCCATCAAAGAAATCGCAAGACTGACTGACAAGAGAGTAGAATTGGACGAATATCTAAAGGATGCTTTGAACGATAGGCTGCAAATCATAGCCGATCGGATTAAAGAGCATCCCGAAATCGCAATCACCTACTTTCAGCTGGATGCGAAGAAGAATGGCGGTGCCTATGTCACTGCTATCAGTACGGTCAAAAGGATAGACGAATATGAACGAGTTATCTTTATGACCGATGGCACAGCGATCCCCATTGACGAGATAATCAGCATAGATGGGCAGATATTTGAAACCATGGTGTTTCATTCGTGTGAGAGTGAATAACGAAAAATTCCTGTTTATAAATAACACGAATTCTATTTTACTTCTAATTAAGAACTCAACTTTCGCAGAACAAAAACCGAGTTAAACCATTTAATTTACGGATAAAATTAACCTGGGGAATATATATTGACTTAAAATTTTTAAAAGCAAGTGCAGCATGCCAATGCTGCCAGGGGCGCGGGGGTGTCCCCCGCAACTATCGTTTTTATTTCCCCTCCTGGGAGGGGATTAAGGGGTGGTGGACAAATTTTTTAACATCCACAATTTTTTCTTCCTTTTCAAATATCCTACACGGTTTGATGTTTAATTTTAAGGTGTGAAAGATGAGTTAAGAAGAATCATTAAATTTATTTCATACATGAACTTAAATCTTTACGTTTCATACGATTCTCCTACTTTTATAAAATTTGAAATGAGAAGTTCCCGGATTTCCATCATTTAAATAGAAAGTTCTGAAGAGTCCATTTACTACATTGTTACCTTTACTGTAAACCGTGATACGGTTTTGTTTAGGATTTTTTTATCTTTAAATATGAATCCCAAAATAACTAGTACGCAGACTATCATCAATTCAATCCATAAAAGCTGGTAATTTTGTTCCCGAAGATTGGCCCCGATGTATGAAGAAATGATAATACTGGGAGTTCTGGCGGCCAGGATGATAAGCAGCGATTTTAAAAATTTGGTTGTAGTTAAGCCGACAACATAGGTAAGAGCGTCTTTGGGAAACCCGGGGATTAAAAAAAGCATAAAGGAAATACCGTCAAAGAGCGGTTTTTGTTGGATATTATCAAATTTTTGCAGATATTTTGAAGGTATCAGGTTTTTCATCAACGGCATTCCAAAATATCGGGCCAGCCAAAATGAGAAGAGGGTGCCGAGAGAAATTACCACCCATGTGCATGCCGCTCCCGCAATCGCACCGTAGAGATATCCCCCGCCGAATAATAACGCTTCACTGGGAATGGGGGTCATAATCATAACTAAAGTCAGCAGGGCAATATAGATTAACATGCTGAAAGGCCCATAAAACTCCAGCCAATGTTTTAATTTGGCGGGACTATTGATCATGGCAATGATGATGGGTCCTCCTTTTACGGAAAGGAATATTAGTAAAGAAAAGCTGACTCCCAAAGAAATTAATCGATATAAAAAGGGCTTTTTGATTATTGACTTCATGCATTCTCCGGAAATCATTTTGATTTAATATTACTTACTCCCTGTACAAGTATATTTGATGAATTTAAAGCAGGGGTTATGATTGGATTAAAAATGGGAACGGGATAAAAAATCGTTATAGGTTATACGACATTCGACTTGACCATTCCTCAGTATTCTGAACAGCAAAGCCGAAATGAATTGGATGATTGTAAAAGAAAAATTTTGATAGAGCAAAATAAAAAAAATATGGGGTAATCCAGCCTAAATTTTTTATATTTTTCCGGACTTCTAAAAGGATTTTTCTGCTGCTCAATCGAAAGCTTGAAGTCATTATCGGATAATAATGATCTCGGGCATAAATTCTTGGTCAGAGTCTGATTGCCGGTGATCAACCAAAGCATGTTGTAAGGAGAGTATTCTCATGTTTACATTGACAGTCAACGGTAACTCCGTTGAAACATTGCAGGATAAAAATTTAATGGTTTTTTTACGGGATGATTTGCGGCTTACTTCGGTAAAGGATGGCTGTAGTGAAGGCGCATGCGGTGCTTGCACTGTGCTGATTGACGGTAAAAAAGTTAAAGCCTGTATCCCCAAAATATCTGCACTTGTTGGTAAGTCAATCATTACGGTCGAGGGACTGTCGGAACGGGAAAAGGCTGTATATGTGTATTGCTTTTCGGAAGCGGGGGCGGTCCAGTGCGGTTATTGTATTCCCGGCATGGTAATTTCCGCCAAGAGTCTACTGGATAATAATTTGACTCCAACCCGCGAACAGGTTAAGCAGGCCATCAAAGGGAACCTCTGCCGGTGCACCGGTTATGTGAAAATTGAAGAGGCGATTTTGAATGCCGCAAAGTTTTTTCGGGATAAGCTGCCGATTCCGCCGCGCGAAACCGCAGCCCCGCTCAACCAGCGTTTTAAGCGGGTAGATGCCGCCGAAAAGATTCTCGGTACCGGCGAGTTCGTCGACGATCTGATCGTACCGGGAATGATCTATGCTAAGGCACTGCGTACAAAATACCCGCGTGCCGTGATTAATAAGATTGATCTAAGCAAGGCGCTGGCCCATCCTGATTGTGTCCGCATTCTTACCGAAAAGGATGTCCCCAATAAAAAAATCGGACATCTGGTGAAGGATTGGGACGTGATGATTGCCGAAGGAGGAACTACGCGGTATATCGGTGATGCTATCGCGTTGGTTGCCACCAATCATAAGGAAACGCTCGATGAGGTACTATCCCTGATCGAAGTTGATTATAGCGAACTGACTCCGGTAACTTGTCCGACCGATGCGCTTAAGGCGGATGCGCCGCTTATTCACGAGCAAGGCAACATCATGCGTAAGGAAGTACTCAAACGCGGCAACGCTGATCAGGCGATCAAAGATTCCAAGTTTGTGGTGACCCGCAAATATAAAACTCCTTTTAACGATCATGCTTTTATGGAACCGGAATGTGCCATCGCTATGCCGGAGGGCGACGAAGGACTCTTGCTTTATACAGGGTCCCAGTCGGTATATGATGAGCGACGAGAGATCTCCCATATGTTGGGGATTGCGGAAGAAAAAGTCCACTGTCAGTCTAAACTGGTGGGGGGCGGTTTCGGCGGTAAAGAGGATATGAGTGTCCAGCATCATGCGGCGTTAATGGCTTGGTATACCAAAAAACCGGTAAAGGTGAAGTTTTCCCGGCAGGAAAGTTTGAACTATCACACTAAACGCCATGCCATGGAGATGGAATTCACTACCGCCTGTGACCGGAACGGCATTCTTACCGCCATGAAAGCGATTTTGATCGCCGATACCGGCGCTTATGCCTCGCTGGGGGGGCCCGTTTTACAAAGGGCCTGTACTCATGCTGCAGGGCCCTATAATTATCAGAACATCGATATCCTTGGTATATCGGTATATACTAATAATGTAGTGGGTGGCGCATATCGAGGCTTTGGCGTGACTCAGAGCTGCTTTGCCACGGAAAACAATATTAATCTGTTAGCAGAAATGGTCGGAATTTCGCCCTGGGAAATTCGGTACCGTAATGCGATTCGCCCCGGTCAGATACTGCCCAACGGACAGATTGCCGACCAGAATTGTGCGATGGCCGAGTGCCTGGAGGCGGTCAAGGAAGTCTATGAGTCGCATCCTTATGCCGGAATTGCCTGTGCTTTTAAAAACAGCGGCACCGGTGTGGGGCTTAAAGACATTGGGCGTTGTCTGCTTTCGGTGGAAAATGGTATCGTGCACATTAGGACCTCTGCCGCTTGTATGGGTCAAGGGATTGCCACGATGTGTACTCAAATGCTGTGTCAGGAAACCGCTCTCGATCCGGCGCTGACTTACCATGAACGCCCGGATACAATTCGTACACCCAATGCCGGAACGAGCACTGCTTCCAGACAGACCGTATTAACCGGAGAAGCGACACGACGCGCCGCGCAGAAATTAGGAGCCGAGTTGAAAGCCGGTAAAACCCTTGCGGATCTCGAGGGACTGGAGTTTTACGGCGAATTTTCAGCCGTCACCGATCCGATGGGCGCCCCCAAAGATTTCCCGGTTAGTCATGTCAGTTACAGTTATGCCGCCCAAGTCGTAGTTTTGGACCAGCAAGGGAAGGTGGAAAAAGTGGTTGCCGCTTATGATGTCGGTACGCCGGTCAATATCCAGTCCGTTGAAGGCCAGATCGAAGGCGGGATTATTATGGGATTAGGTTTTGCGCTTACAGAGGATTTTCCGGTAAAAGACGGATATCCTCAAGTCAAGTTCGGTACGATCGGTTTGATGCGCGCAACCGACACACCGGAGATTGAGGTTAAACTGGTGCAATCAAAGGGTGAAAAGCTACCCTATGCTTTTGGCGCCAAAGGAGTCGGTGAGCTGTGCTTAATCCCGACTTCCCCGGCTTGTTCCCATGCCTATTATCGTTTCGACGGGAAATTTCGGACCTCGTTACCGCTTAAAGAAACGTATTATAAAAAGTAAGTCGGATTATAAAGATTATCCGGCTTGATCCCCAAAAAAATTTTTTTATGTAAATTATTATGGCAGGATTTTGTTAATAAGCAATGAATATATAGTATATTGTCGACAAATGACAAAGGGAGAACTATAATGACTTTTAGACCGATGAAAAATAACTTACTCCATATGGATGTGGTTAATGAGATTATTGAAGCAATTGTGTCCGGCGAATTGAAACCAGGCGACCGGATCATTGAACAACATATAGCGAAACAAATGCAAATTAGTCGCGCTCCTGTACGAGAAGCAATTCGCGAATTAGTTGCCCAGGGTATTGTGAGGTTTCTTCCTCGAAAAGGGGCTTATATTGCTCCGTTGGAGCCTGAGGAAATAAGGAATGTATATTTACTGAGGAGTCGTTTAGAGGGCTTGGCCGCATTTATGGCTACTTCCAGATTTTCCAATAGTGACTTGCAGATATTATTACAGTTATCCGAAAACATGGAAAGCGCAACAAAGGAAAACAATGGGAAGAAGTTTATTGACAATGACCTGAAATTTCACGATAAAATTTGTCAAACTTGTGAAAATCAAAACCTGCAAAAAATGATTGCCGGTGTAAGAATTCAGATTCAACTATTTATGATGATTTCCAAATGGAATTTAGTGGCGCATTCTCAATTAACTAAAGAAAGTAGGACCCATCAACCGATTATTCAAGCTTTTTTGAAGTCGGATGCCGCTCAAGCAGAACAATGCATGCGGGAACACATTATTTCCTCCGGGGCGCTTCTAATCGATTATGTGGAGGAAAATAAAGCTAATCTATGCTAAAAAATTTATTTTTTTAACTGATTATTGTCGACAATCGACATAATGTTTTAGACAGGAGCGGAGGTGGTAGGTGGCGGATATAAGGAATTACCAAAAACAAGCATATAAAAAAGGGGGAAATTGTAGTGAAAAGATTGTTAATTGTAATTTTACTGATCATGGCATTGGTTATCAGCGTACAAAGCTTTGCTGCAACCCGGACTATTACTTACCTTAGCCCGGAAACCGACCCGTCCTCTATTACGGTGGATAATCATATCATTGCCGCTTTTGAAAAAACCCATCCTGGAGTGAAGGTCAATTTAACCCATGCCAGTTTAAATGACGTTTTACCGAAATTATCCGCAATGTTAAAAGCCGGAACCGCGCCGGATTTGGCTTTTAGTTCGCCAAAATTCGTTCCGCCGCTGGTTGATCAAGGCTACCTCGCTCCGATGGATGATGTATTTAAGAAATTAGGAGATATCTCTCCGAAATTTGTAGCTGCCAACAGCAAAAGGAAAATCTTCGATGTTCCTGCAGCTGTAGAAGCTAGAATGCTTTACTACCGGAAAGACCTTTTTGAAGCCGCTGGTTTAAAACCGCCGACGAATTTTGATGAATGGATAAAAGCAGCCAAAGCCTTGACCGTGGATAAAAATGGTGACGGAAAAATCGATCAATACGGTATTTCCTTAACCGGTGCTCCTCCGGAATGCAGTTACGATATTTGTATCGTTTTATGGGCCAATGGCGGTGATTTATTTGACAAGAACAACAGAATTGTGCTTGATGGCGCAAAAACTGTCCAAGCATTAGAATTCTTAGGTAAAATGAAAGAATTTACTCCTCCAGGAATGGCTACCACCACCTACAAAGATGTTTCATTGAATTTCGCCAACGGCGTAGCAGCAATGGCGATCTACCCCGGTCGGATGATGATGAATATCGACCGTTACAACCCAGAGCTTCGCAGCAAAGTCGGCGTGGTTCCGATTCCTTATGGACCCGGTGGCAATGGTAAACCGGTTGTTCATGAATCCTTAAATGACTTTATCATTTTCAAAACTTCTAAAAACATTAAGTTAGCCAAAGAATTCGTCAGCTTTTACATGAGCGACAAGCAGTATTTGGAGTTTCTGACTGCTTCTACACCTGGACATAGCTTACCAGTTCGGAACAGTTGGCTTGATGATCCCGACTATTTTAAATTTGAAGCAATTGCCAAATGGAAAGACAATGTTATGACCTCTATGGATAGTGCATTTAAGTATGGTACGGACTTCTTGTTCCGTTATCCTGGTGTTGTGAACCCCTATGTTGGCAGAGCTACCGCTGATCCTACCTTTGCAAGAGAAATTAATAAATTCTACACTGGAGAAATTTCAGCGAAACAAGCTTTGACCAATGTTGCCAATGCATGGCGAGAAATGTTCGATATTAAATAATATCGACTTTCAAACATCATCTGAATTTTATGCCGAGGCGGCTGTCTTAAAAGTAGTCAAAACTTTTTTGAGGCAGCCTCCTTCCTAAAAAATGGAGGTCGACATGTTACTAGTCAAAAAGGATAAATGGATTGGACTGGCTTTTTTGATACCGGCGCTTATCTTTATGACCGCCTTAATTATTTATCCGCTAATAAACTCCGTTATTTTGAGCTTTTATAGGCAACTCATTTATGAAGCGAATGGAGTTTATATTGGATTCAGTAATTACGCGAAGATCATTAACGATCCTGAATTTTGGAATGCATTTAGATTAAGCGTTATTTGGACAGTCTTGACCATTATCGGACAAGTTGTTATCGGAGTTGGCGGTGCTCTGATCTTAAATGAAGAATTTAAAGGCAGGGGTCTCGCCAGAGCATTTGTTTTGCTTCCCTTTTTCATGCCCACTGTTGCGGCGACTTTAATGTGGAGATGGTTGCTGAACGAACAATACGGGGCAGTGAATTATATTTTAATGTCTATGCATATAATCGATAAACCCATTAGTTGGCTGGCGAATCCTTCGCTTGCGATGTTGACTATTATTTTCATTGGAATTTGGCGCTATTTTCCCTTTGTAGTGATTAATGTTCTGGCCCGAATGCAAACCATCCAACAGGAATTATATGAGGCAGCCAGTGTTGATGGTGCGAATGCTTGGCATAAGTTCTGCCATATCACCCTTCCGGAAATTAAAGGCGTACTTATTGTTGTTATATTGTTACGAAGCCTCTTTATGTTTAATAAAGTCGATATTATCTTACTTTTGACAGGCGGTGGCCCGGGCAATAATACATTGACCCTGCCAGTGCAAGCATACAGTTATGCTTTTGAAGGTATGCAAATTGGTAAAGGCGCAGCTAATGCCATATTGCAATTTTTGATTATCTTTGTATTTATTGTTATTTATATGAAGTCGACCAGCGAAGGACAGAAAAAGGGAGGGAAAATCCGTGACTAACGGTTCTAAGAAAAGCATGCGATTTCGAATCATCTTTTATGCTTTATTAATTTTATTGGTGCTATTTTCAATTGGTCCCATTATTTGGATGCTGTTTTCCTCGCTTCGTCCTAAGAATGAGTTTTTCATGATTCCGCCGTCGATCTTGCCAAAGCATTGGACAGTAATCAACTATTTTCTGTTATTTAAAGAAACCGCTTTTGTACAGTTCCTACTAAATAGTATTTGGATTTCATTAGGGACAATTGTTATTAGTACAGTAGTAGGAATATTGGCTGCTTATAGTTTAACTCGTTTTAACTATAGAGGCAGAAATATGTTTGCATTATTCTCGCTTTTTGCTTATATGTTGCCGACCATTCTTTTAGTTATTCCCTTGTACTTATTGGTCGTATCAATTGGTCTGGCCGATAAACTAACGGGCTTGGTTCTAGCATACGTGGCATTGTGTCTTCCATATTGCCTTTGGCTCTTACGCTCGTTCTTTCAGACTTTGCCGATAGAACTGGAAGAATCGGCTTTCATTGATGGCGCCGGACGGATTCGCACTTTAATTTATGTGGTATTACCGATGATGATTCCGGGTATTGTCGCTACCACGGTTTATAGTTTTACTTATGTTTGGAACGAGTATTTGTTCGCTTTGATATTTATGACCAGTGATGCTAAGCGAACTTTCCCGGTCGGACTCGAAAGTTTTGTCACCAATTTCGATGTCTATTGGGAATATATTTTAAGCGGCAGTATCATTGTCAGCATTCCGGCGGTGATCGTCTTTTTGGCTACCCAGCGTTCTCTCATCAAAGGCTATGGAGCCGGTGCTGTCAAAGGTTGATACCTACTCAATGGATATATTAAAGGAGAAACCATGTATACACAGGAACAAAAAAATAGCTTTAAAGGCATTGGCGCATTGGTGTTGACCATGTTCGACCAAGATTTAAAATTAAATACGGATGAAATACAAAAAAATATCCGCTTCATGATCGACAACGGCATTAATTCATCCAACGGGTTTTTGGTGTGCAACGGAAGTACCGGAGAATGTTACGCCATGAACCTGGAAGAACGTAAGCAAGTAGTCCGGGCCACCGTTGATGCTGCCAACAAAGAAATTCCCGTAGTGGCCTGTTGTAATGATACGAATGCATTTTCAGTCGTCGAACTGGCAGATCACGCCAAAAAGGCCGGCGCAGATGCGGTCCTGATCATTCAATCCTATTATCTTCCCTTTAATGAAGAACAAATCTACAATTTCTTTCAATTTGTGAACCAACGAGTCGATATTCCAATCATGATTTATAACAACCCTTCGGTTTGTAGCGGAGTAGAAATGTCGATGGACTTGTTAAAGAGGCTGGCCAAACTGGACAAAGTTTTTGCTTTAAAACAAACCACTAATTCATCGCGACATTTTATTCAGAGCCAGACGCTAGCTTCGGAATTATTGATTTTTACAGGTTCCTCCTCGACGGAACCGTTTGGGGATATGGCCGGGATGCATGGCTTCTTTTCCTTCCTGTCTTGCTTTTATCCTCAAATGCAAATCGGACTGTGGGAAGCCATCCATGCCAAGGACTATATTGCGGCCCAGAAACTCCATACCAAGGAATTATTACTGTATGACTGGTGGTGGAACGGCGGCCTTGGCCAAACATTCGGCCAGATTGTCCATGCTAAAAAAGCTTTGGAGTTAATGGGTCACTATGGCGGTCCTTCCAGACCCCCGCTGGTACCCTTAAAAGATGCGCAAACCGAAAAATTAAAACAAATCATGCACACCTGGGGTTTAATTTAGTGTCTAAGGAGATGTAAATCTTGCAATCTTTTCAACTATTGAGCCAGTTCCCTCTGCAGGTGGTCTATGGCGCTGGGACTGCTCAAAAAATCGAAGAAATTCTTGTTCATTCCGATAAGAAGATTCTTATTATTACCGATAATTTTCTACGGAAAACGGCCATGATTGATTCCCTCTCCAAGTCTTTATCGAATGATCCCGCAATTTACTCTGAAATAGCCGCTGAGCCTACATCGAAAGAGGTTGAAAAGGCGGTTCAATTTTGCCGTGAAGGGAACTTTAATTTAGTGGTTGGCGTTGGGGGCGGCAGCGTGATGGATACAGCTAAAATTGTTGCTGCGCTTGGGAAAAGTCAAACCAAAGTTAATCAGGTATATGGCAATGGAAAACTGAAGAACCGTGAGATTGGTTTGGCTTTGATTCCGACTACTGCCGGGACTGGTTCCGAATCTACTCCGAATTCGCTTATCTTTGACTCGATCACTGGAAATAAAGAAGCGATTATTGGCCAGCAATTAATACCCGACTGGGTGATTCTAGACCCGATGTTAACCATGGAACTTCCACCCAAAGTATCGGCGGCTACAGGACTAGATGCGCTATGCCATTGCATCGAATCATTTTTTTCAGTTAATGCCAATCCGGTTAGTGAGGCATACTCTTATGAAGGGTTGAAATTATTAGGTGCGAATCTGGGGAAAGTGGCCAATAAACCTGATTTAGAGGTCCGCGGGAATATGCTGGTAGGGAGCTTCTTTGGAGGTTTGGCATTAACAATCGCCGGGACTACGGCTGTTCATGCTCTGTCTTATCCTTTGGGAAAAAGGGGGGTACCCCATGGAGTTGCCAACGGGATGCTGTTGCCGAAAGTGCTACAATACTATTCTCCTTATATTGAGAAAAAGCTTGATCAAGTTTATCACTTATTTTCGACTGCGGATCAAACAATCAATAACAGTCGTGAATTGCTTGATTTAATTGCCCGTTATGTTGCGGAATTTCCAATTTCGAGAACTTTACGTGAGGTAAAGATTCCAGCTAGTGAAATACCTCAGTTGGCCAAAGAAGCGATTCGCAATGAACGACTAATTAAGAACAATCCCGGTCCGGTAGCTGCCGAGGACGCTGAAGCAATTTACCGCATGATTGAGTAAAAGTAATCGGGCGAGTATCTTATGCAAAAGAAGTATCTATCATGAATGGGAGTCTAAATCATGACCATTTTGATCATTGCGGATGATTTAACAGGGGCCAATGATACGAATGTACAATTTGTCAAGTATGGCGCCAGTGCAATAACTATTTATGATCCGACTATCATGTCATATGGGGACTTCGATGTTTGCAGTTTTTCTACGGAAAGTAGAAGCTTATCCCGGGAAAATGCTTATCAAGCTGTAAACTCAGTAATTAAGCGGCTTCCGATTCAACCGGAGGACTTAATTTATAAAAAAGTCGATTCCGCATTACGAGGTTGTTTGGGAATAGAAATTGATGCCTTGGCGGATAATTTTCCATGGATAAAAGCAGTTTTAGTTGCTCCGGCTTACCCTGATAATCATCGTACTACCAGCAATGGATGTCAATATATTAACGGGGTTGCGGTTGATCAAACTGAAATGGCTGCCGATCCGATGACTCCGGTAACCGACTCAAACCTGTTAACTATTTTGGGCTCCCAAAGTCACCGTAAAATAGGATATCTGCCATTAAACCAAGTAATTAAGGGATATACGGCAGCTCAATTGTATATTCGTGATCTGATTCATGATAATTGTCGGATTATTGTTGCCGATGCCGAGACCAATCAACATTTATCAACTTTGGCCCATGTGGTTTGGAATGAGAAAAATATAATTCCTTGCGGTTCGGCTGGATTGGCTTTGGCGTTTGCGAATATTTATAATCAATATCGATCCAAGGGATGTCGGCAAAGAAAATCTACATATTCTAGTCCATTTTTAGCAGTAGTGGGCAGTAAAAGCGATATTGCCAGTCTACAGATAGGAGCGGTCCGGCGAGGATTTCCCAATATCAAGATGATTCCGATTGATACCGGTGATTTGGTGGATTCAGCGCGGGCTGAATCCAAAATTAATCAAGTGGCGACTTCGGCTATTGAAATTTTTAAAACTGAACCGATCTTAGTGTTGTATTTATCATCTTCGGAGATTCATCAGAGTTCCGAGGCGCCGATCATTGCCTCCGGCTTAGGTGAGATAGCCGATCGTATTACGCGGCAGACGGGCTTAAAGACCTTGTTCGCAACTGGAGGGGATACAGCGGCTCATATATTTGACAAGTTGGGAATTCAAGCGCTTGAATTGGAAAAAGAACTTGAACCGGGTATTTGTAAGGGCAAGTTCGTTGGTGGGACTTATGATGGATTATCGGTGATTACCAAAGCCGGTTCATTCGGAGATGAACTTACTTTAGTAAGAATATTAAAAAATGTCCGTTAGTACAAATAATGATAGCGTGAGTGCGCTAAATGGAGGGTTAATGACCATGGTGAATCACAAACCCATTATCGGAATTTCGATGGGTGATCCGGCGGGAATCGGGCCGGAAATTGCGGTAAAAGCATTGGCCCAAAAAGAGGTTTATCAATCCTGTAATCCGATTGTGGTGGGGGATAGCAGTGCCATTGAAGCTGCTGTTCGTATTGGAAAGCTGAATTTATCTGTTTGCCCGGTTACCGAGGTGGAAGATGCTAAATTTGAATACGGCGCAATTGATGTTTTTGATCTTCAAAATGTGGATATGTCGCAACTTCAATATGGAAAAGTTTCTGCCGAAGCTGGAAATGCCGGTTTCATGGCTGTTAAAAAATTGATTGAACTTGCCATGGCTAAAAAAATTGATGCCACCGTTACCGGACCCATTAATAAAGAAGCCATAAATATGGCCGGTCACCATTTTTCCGGCCATACGGAGATTTATGCCGAGTTTACAGGTACCAAAGATTATACGATGATGTTGGCCCACGAAAACTTTAGAGTTGCCCATGTTTCAACCCATGTTTCTTTACGGCAGGCTTGCGACCGTGTCAAAAAGGAACGGGTATTAAAAGTGATCCAGCTTTCTCATGAAGCAGCGCGGAAATTGGGAATTGAAAAGCCTCGGATTGGAGTGGCGGGTCTCAATCCCCATGCCGGTGAAAATGGAATGTTCGGGAGGGAAGAAATTGAAGAAATAACACCGGCCATCGAAGCGGCCAATGCACAGGGAATTTTGGCGGAAGGACCGGTTCCTCCGGATAGTTTGTTTCCCAAAGGAAAGAGTGGATTTTATGATGTTGTCGTGGCCATGTACCACGATCAAGGGCATATTCCTTTGAAATTGACGGGTTTTAATTGGAATGAGACCACCAAAAGATGGGAATCAGTCAATGGAATCAATATTACTTTAGGCTTACCAATCATCCGCAGTTCGGTGGATCACGGAACTGCCTTCGATATTGCCGGAAAAGGGATTGCCACTCCGGAAAGCTTGCTTAGTGCGATTGAGTATGCTAAAAAAATGGCCCGGTTATAGTTAAAACGGTTTCGGTACACTGTAAAACTGTTGCAACAATACGGGATTTTCAAAAACATTTTTTGTTTCGTTTTTGTGGACAGCCTTTTTTCAGACGAATGTGTAGCGGCTAGCATTAAAAGGGGACTTTTGCCAATGAACTTTTGGTTCATTGTACAACAGCCCCTTTTTTATGAATGATTTTGGAAGTGGTTAGAAACTACCACCGCAGAAACAGCAAAAGAGAATTATGATTACAATAATCCAAATAAATCCACCGCCGCCAAACCCAGCGGCGTCAACACCTGTATTTTCAGCTAAGCCCATAGTACGCCTCCTGTGAAGGTTTAAAATGACTAATATATCTTACGTTCAAATTTACTATATGTAGACGTGACAAAGGCAAAAAAAGACCCCAGTATCTGGAGTCGGATGAACCGTCTGCATCATTTCATTAAGCCATAATAAAGATGATAATCATCATACTAAAAAGCATAAATAACATCGTTTCTTGGGAGCCTGTTCTTCCATAGTGAACATTACGGTGATAATTTCTATGCCGGTATTGATAGCCGTTATCAAGATTGTTTTTTGATTGAACAGAGTCCGGATTATCGGCTGGCGTGCCGACTGACGGGTCAATCAACTGTTGAGCCGCCGGACTATAGGTATCGGCACTGATATGGGTGTTGTAAGATGAATCATCATGGTTATTTCCTAACTTGACAGTTTCATCTGCAAAGGTTTGATGGCCAACAGAGAGGGTAAAGCAGCCTACGAGCAATAGAATTAATAGTAATTTATACATGTTTTATCATCCTCTGCAATTTTTGTATGTATATTTAATTTATGGCATCAATCCCGAAAACCTTTTGGAAAACGGAGGAAGTTTTGAATCGGGTACATCTTTTTATGGCGGAATTGTTTTCCAAGTCATCAAATGCCGTTAGTTGATACACAAGATATGGATTGTAACATAAAATAATAATCTATAATTCAGTTAATATTTGAAGGCTATTGGCCATTATCATAGCGGATCGAGTATTAGCAACGCGGGGATGAAGCGATTCACCTCGAGAATAGGAGGCATGGAATGGTTAAGCCGAAATTGAAAGATTATCGTGACTCGGGCTTGATTGTATCCGGTCATTCGGATGACTTGATATTTGTAGAAGGCGACCTGAGTGCTGAGTTTTACCCGGAAAAACTTATCCAGGCAGATGCGAAATGCGAATGTTTATATATGGCTTTTTCCGATGGAACGCTGCTTAGATTTTGCTTCGATGAAGACGGGCTCTGGCGCTTTGTCGTACAGTTTCAAGGTTCATTATTTGGCGAGAAACTAGTCGGCAGTCTTGAAAGTCAGCTCAATGATGTTGTGGTATTTCAACCCGGTGTAAAATGGTGTTTGTTAGGCCCAACGGTAGCTAAAAAGAACTCAAATTAAGGGATAAGCTTAAAGTAGGGGACTATCCGGAGAATGCTTCTTTTAAATCAAATACGAATGACTACTTTAAATATTTTTGAAGCCTTTTGATCAAAAATCTCATGCGGCTTTTCTGGCGTTCCAATTCTGCAGCTGAAAGATTGATTGGTAATACTTTGAAAGAGTTTCGGATGAAATAATAGTGAACGATTAAGTGGTTTGTCAGTACAAAAGGTAAGGTATGGATAATCTCGGTATTTACTTTTTCCCATACTGCATCTTCAAGAAAGAACGGTTGCTTGCTGTTTGGATCATACTCATTGAGTAAACGATAATTATTGATGATCTCTAGGCGCAGAAAAGTAATCAACCCTTTGCATCGTTGGGTTTGCTGAGTTCTGGTTATGGCCTGAGATACAGTTAGTAATAGGATTCCGGTAATGATACCTGAAAAAACAGGGTTTAAGATATTGGAAAGTTCCATGTATAAATCATATGAGCAAGGGAATTTAAATATGAAGTAGACATTTGCCTGTTTGAAAAACAGGATGCACGGCAAACATCTCGTTGTAGATTCAAATAAATTTATTATTTGAGAAGGAAATCAATGATAGGCATGGAATAATAGTAGCATGAATTTATTAAAAGTAATACGGGAGAGTTGTCATGCACATCCCGGAGCTTATTTAAGCCCATAAACTGGCTGTTTAAGGGGTAAGGCGCTGCTTTCCGTCTGGGCTATAGCTGGACAAAAAGTAAATCAAACTTTTCGCGTCCGGGCGACGTCGGCGGTTTAACTAAAAAAGGGGCTGTTGCAAAAGTATTTTAAATCAATGAGATATACAATATATTGCTCCGATAGATATGTGAAACATTTATATATTGTATATCTCTTTCGATATTTTTATTTTGCGACAACCCGTTTTTTATACATTTTCTATTCTTTAGGGTTTTCAGTTAATCAATAAGATTAATTATCCACTATCTTAGAAATTATAAGTTAAACCGAGAGTAGCCCCGGTGTCGGTTGTTTTATCAGAACCATCGGGTTTCATTTCGGACCAGTTATATCCTGCGGCGACGCCGATCTGATTGCTAAGGAGATAAGTATATTTTACTTTGGCAACTGTATAATCAGTGTCCGTTTTATCCGAACCGTTATCGTACTTACCGCTGACTGCGAAGTCAAGATTGCCGCTGACGAACATTCTTTCATTAATGGCATATTTGCCGTCGACACCGATCATGATGGGTGAATACTTTGGATCACCGGAAGCATCCCAACTTAGATGAGAATAAGAAAGGTCACCATAAAGTTGGAAAGCGTCATTTTGAACCAAACGGTAACCGCCTTTTAACATAAAAGCAGTAGTATCGGTATCGCCAGTATCATATTTTATTGTGCCCTTTCCATATTCAAACACAACTTTGTACTGATCAAGCGGTACTTCCACGCCGAGTAAGAAGTTATCCCGATCAATGTTATCGGTTGACCCCGCCTTTTCATTACCGCCGATTGTATAATCGAGGTAAGCAGTGGAAGCAAAAGCACTGGTAACAACCGAGAATACCAGCAGACCGACAGTTACGACCAAAAGCATTACTTTCTTCAACAAAAATCACTCCTTTTTAATTTTTCTGTTAATTTAATAACTAACAGGATGGTTTAATTATACAAATAGTATGTGTATAATTTATGGTAGATTTGTGTACATACTGTGAACTATCATATTAATTGGTATTGTATTTATAATAAGGTAGGAATTTCTAAAATTGTATATAAACAAAATAAAACCGTCCTGATAAAAAAAGAAAGCCTGGATTTACTCCAGGCCGCGAATAAAGGAAAGTTCTCATAAATTAATATATTCTAAATGTGTGTATGATTAATGGTAAATATGTGTACAAACTGTGAACTTTTATGATAAATAGCATTTTATTTAAAACAATGAGGTTTGTATTTAGCCTATGCGTAATTTTATTGAGCAAACTATTCTGGATATTCAATCGGTAGTATGCGACTTGTTCTATAACGAGGAGACTGCCGCTAAAAAAGGGTTGTTGCAATTATTGGAACCGCGGCTGAAATTATTATCCATATTTTTTTTAATTATCGGGACCAATTTGATCGGCAGCATCTCCGGTATGGCTGTGTTTAATGCTTATGCACTGATACTCGTTGGCTGTTCCCGAGTACCGGTTATTCGTTATTTAAAATGGGTATCAATAGTGGCGCTGCTCTTTACCGGTGTGGTCGTGTTACCCTCCATCTTGAATATCGTGAAACCGGGTGAAGTGTTGTGGTCAATATCGGACCGGCTCTATGTCACCAAACCGGGTCTTTATAGTGCCGGCCTGTTGATACTGCGAACTTTCGCGTCGCTTTCCTTCGTCTACCTATTAACAGTCACTACGAAATGGTCTGAGCTTTTAAAATCCTTGCGAATCCTAAGAGTTCCGGCTCCGTTTGTTGCCACACTGGAAATGACCGAGCGGTATATCTTCTTAGCACTGGAACTGACTTGCAATTTTTTTATGGCCCGTAAGAGCCGGACGTTAAGAAAGACCAGCGGTAAAGAGGGACGCCGTTTTATTGCTGATGCTGCAGGCAGTCTTCTGATCAGGACTACAGCTCTTGGCGATCAGGTCTACCAGGCCATGCTTTCCAGAGGATATACCGGAGAAGTTAGAGTCATCAACCAGTTCAAAGTGAAGGCTATTGATTATCTATGGCTGAGCTGGAATATTGCGTTCGCGGTTATGTTGAATATCGTATTCCGGGTCTAATGGTGAGGGGAATTCGTGCTTGATGCTAAGGAGCTGTTTATGAGAGAACTTGTTTATCATTTGGAAGGGGTTTCATATAGCTATCTAAAGTTGGTACCGGTTTTAGTCGGGATCAATTTATCGGTCTTCGCCGGAGAAAAGCTAGTCATCCTGGGAGCCAACGGCTGCGGAAAATCGACGCTCCTAAAATTATTGGATGGATTAATTTTTCCGAATCAGGGCCGGATTCAGGCGTTTGGAGAGGAGCTAAACGAGCGGCTTTTAAGTATACGGCCGTATCCGTTTCGTAAGAAGGTCGGATTGGTATTCCAGGACTCCGATAGTCAGCTCTTTTGTTCCAATGTTTTTGATGAGGTGGCCTTTGCCCCACTGCAGCTGGATTGGGATCCAAAATGGGTACAAGAACAGGTGACAGCTACGTTAAGGGATTTTGAACTTCAGAAATTAGCCGAGCGGCCGCCATTCCGGTTGAGCGGCGGTGAAAAGAAAAAAGTAGCCTTGGCAGCAGTGACCGTTCACAATCCCCAGGTCTTACTGTTGGATGAACCCACCAGTGGCCTTGACCCGCGGACCAAAAGGTGGTTTTTGTCCCGCTTGGAAGAGTTCAACCGGACCGGTACCACTGTAATTATGGCCACTCATGACTTGGAAATAGCGAGAACTATGGCAGATCGGGTTATTGTAATGAATGAACAGCATGGGATCGAAATGATTGCCAATCCGGAAGAAGTTTTCAAGGATCAACAATTGTTAACTGCAGTAAATCTAATATAGTATTCGTTGAAAGATTCGCTAGGAGGTCGCCATGGAATCGGAGTTACAGAGAATTGGGGTTTCAATCGAAGAAAATTTATTGGACCAATTTGACCGTCTAATCGGAAGTAAAGGTTATACCAACCGCTCGGAGGCGATTCGTGACTTAATCCGGGAATATTTGGTGGAGGATGAATGGCAGACCGGCGAAGGCGATGCAGTGGGAACCATTACTTTGGTTTATAACCATCATTTGCGGGAGATGTCCGACCGGTTAACCGACCTCCAACATCAATACCATGAAAAGATCATCTCTGTTTTGCATGTCCATTTAGATGCCCATAACTGCCTGGAGGTGATGGTGGTGAAAGGAACCAAGCTTGAAATTCAGGCCATCGCCGGCAGAATGAGCAGCATGAAAGGAGTTAAGCATTGTAAATTGGTGGCGACCACCACGGGGGCCAACTTATAAGGCTTTTTATTTTTGGTAGACATTATCCACCCAGGAACGGGATTTTTCAGTCTCTGTATTGGCAACATTTTTAAATTGATGATATTTGCTGCCGCGGGCGATCAGGGTCTCATTACTGATTTCACTATGAAAAACCTCTTTTAACGTGCCAATCACCGAAGTGTAATCGAAGAATCGGCAAGAAAAGAGATCCAGATAAGCCCGGTTGGATTCTTCAAAGTAATGCAGACTGATATGACTTTCGGCAATCATTGTCAAAATGGAGGTCACTTTTTGATTACCGATAGTGTTCTTTACCATATAAGGACGGATAATGGGCGTCATCCCGATTTTAAAAGGCATGGTGTCAAAGAGTTCAAACAACTCATCCATGGTTTTTGGTCCCTGATAGTTTTTAAAGTCCAAAAAAAGATGGGGGCCGAAGTCTAAGGCTTGATTAATTTCAATTTTAGGCGGATAACTTGCAGGACGCTCCCGTTCTAAACAATAAGAGGTGATTCGCTCAGCCGGAAAGGCGCCTTTAATGTGGCCTTTCAATTTTTCCGTATCAAAGGAATCGGGGCATAAAAAATCAACAAAATAGGCCTCGCGAAATGAAAAAGTATGAATGGTGAAATGGCCGCCATCCAAGAATACAAACGCGCTGATACCGCAGTCCTCCGGAATCACTCCGTTGTAATAAGGCAATACAAATGGCGGCATAACGGTTTTCATTCCTAATTTTAAGGGCAGCTCCTCCAATATTTCATGGACCAGCATGATATCATCCAGCCGTGAACGGTAACCGTTAAAGGCATCCATTACAAAATGATTCATTCTATCTCTTGCCTCACTTTTTTGATTGGTTGTTCTGAGAAACAATTTATATTATAATATAAATCTCGAAATGGTCCAGCTTTTTTTCTTTGATATCTAAATATCCTTGATATATCGCAGATATATCAAGGATATTTTATGTAAAAAGGAAGCTAATATATATTTACCGATTGATAATAATTGGTTATTTTTTGATCCATGGGGATTTGCCAATACCGGGACTAATAAATAGGCTCTGTTCCAGAAGATTGTTTAACCCGTGGCGGACAAAATTTCAACAATTGTTGTAAACAGAGCCAATAAAGAAAGAAACGCCAGCTATTTTACTGGCGTTTTTACTACCTGTTCGGAGGATTCATGGCTGAAAAAGCGATATTTGCCTGAAATAAACCCATACTCACCGGGTTGTTGATGATGATTTTTTAGAGTGATTGCCCCAGGTTTGTTCCAAGGTCTGCCAGAATTTAGGATCTTCATAACCCAACCGCCATATACAAATACCTTTTAAACCATATTTGCTTACCAGTTTTAATTTTGTCTTCAAAGTTTCATAGTTTTCAAACCATACCTCCCGTTCGGCGCCGTTAGGATCGCGGTAGATATAATATGGCTCTTGATGGCGGTCACTCCAGTGAATTTGCTGTCCTTTAATCGCGGCTTCTTTAAGAATTTTCTTTGAAGGGCTGGTAAATCCGCCGGATTTCCCGGCTGGCCAATCATAACCATAGGTGGCGACCCCCAGACAAATCTGAGAAGGCTTAAATCCTTGTTTGATGGCTGTTTGAATGTTTCGTTCAACCCAATGGAAAGGGGCGAGCGGTCCGGGTGGGCTTCCTTCTTGACTATGGTCATAGCACATTACCGTCACCTTATCGACAAATGGGGAAAGACTTCGATAATCATACACATTCGACATCTCCGGCGAGACCCCGACCAGAGGTAAGACGGACATATGGGTTTCTTTGCCCAATTTTTTAAATTGCAAATTGAGCAGTTTCATAAAAGTGGTCATTTCTTGGCGGTCGACGCGAAAATCTTTTCTGCCGGTGGTCGGCACAAATTCAAAGTCAACATTGGCTCCATCGTAGTGATTGGCTTTAACCACACGGACAATATTAGCAATGGCGTTATCTCGGGCCGTAGGGTTTCTTAAGACATTATCCTGATTAGGGACCACGTTGATCAGGGGAAAAATTTTGATTTTACTAGCTTTTGCCAGTCGGATAGCCTCTCCATTGGGCTCCTCTTTAAGGGAACCATCCGGTCTTACATGGTACCACAGGGGGTATATTTCATCAAGAATATTACCATGTAATTTCAAAGATGGTAAAGAGTCGTTGGGGCCGATTTCATTGATATAAAATCCACCCACACCCGGCCTTTGCCTGGCGGGAGCAGGCAGGGACTTTTTCCCCACCCCGCATCCTAAAGGGACCAAGATTAACCCAAAAATCAACAACCAGGTAATCGGTCTTTTCATTCCCATTTCTAAACCGCCTTTCGTGCAACCTTTTTCTTTATTCTGATCCAAAGTGGAATGATTATGCATTACGCTGATGCTACTGGATTATGTCTCCGATGCGAGGGGATATTTGGTAAGTGAAAAGAGGAAAAAGGGAAAAGGGAAAAGGGAAAAAAGGGGATAGGCATGTTTTAGGTCGATTCCATCGATTGGCGGCATTCGGGGTTAAACTGCCGCTTTTTGGTTCTGCTTCACCTTTTGGCCTGTTCACAACCGGAAGACGTAGCAATATACTACAATTATTAGGATTGTCTGGGATAAGGAGGGATTTTATTGGCATCCCTGGCAGAGGTGCAACACGATATTTTAATTATCATCGTGGTCGGTTTAATTATCTTGTTTTCCAGCTCTTTGTCAACTCCGTTACAAACTCCACAGGTCCCCATCATTATACCGTAGGCTTCATTAGATGAGGTGAGATTGCCGTGTTTTCTGAAGATGAGATTGAAAAGGTCAAGCAACTATTGGCGGGGTTGGGAAAGTTTAATTTTAATCAAGATTTCGATCAACAGGAGCGGCATTCGCAGCAGAATAACCAGTCCGATAATGGTAAAAATTTTAAATCAAAACAAAGCAATGCTGGTCAGGGTAAGGAAGATACCGGCTGTATCAAATTACTCCCGTCGGAATTATTGGTAATTGCCGGTATTATATGCGATGTCCTGCAAGTTGAATCGGTTTTGGTTAGTAGAAATCAGACGATAGAGATCGTTTTAACCGGCTCTTTAAAGAGAAAAACTCAGCTAGATAGGATAATGCAACAAATTGGGAAAATGCCCTTCGACCAAGTAATAAGCTCTATTATGAATAATTGTTCAGATGACCGATGAATCGTTTGACTTTTATAATAGTCGGCGGGCTCCCACCAAACGTTGTTTCCAGACCCAATCCATCGGACTGACATGTACGGTGGTTTTTTGTAGAACATGAATAAAATGCTGAGGGTCGACCATGATCCCTCCATGGGAAATGTAACGTCCCATCCGGAAATATACAAAATCAAGCGGCAAAAGTTGGTCGACGGGAGCCGCTTGCCCTAGCCGCAGTATGCCTCGG
>WSSedL1CaDRAFT_10000605_pt1 | contig 24592 bp, 25 predicted proteins | sample WetSurSL1Cattail_FD_9464 | JGI IMG/M metagenome (IMG submission 9464)
TTTACCTTTGAAGGCTTTTTGAGCGTGAACAAAAAGAGCCGCCGCGAACATCTGGAAGAGGTCAAAGCAGAACGGCGCACCATGATTTTCTATGAAGCGCCGCACAAACTTTCCGCTACTTTAAATGACATGTTGGCCGCTTGGGGTGACAGGCGCATTGCGCTGGTGCGCGAGCTGACAAAAATACATGAGGAAGCCATCCGTACCACGCTGGTTCAGGCCGCCGCACGCTATGCCGACGGCAGCGCAAAAGGGGAATTTGTACTGGTGATTGAGGGCGCGCCCGCACCGGAGCAGAACGGGTTTTGCCTCGAGGACGGCGTGTCAATGGCGAAAGATTTGATGGGAGACGGACTCTCCGCTTCTGAAGCGGCCAAGCAGGCCGCCGCCGAAACCGGTTTTAAAAAAGGCGATATCTATAGAGCCATTCTGAAAAAGGATTAATCAAGATTTTATAGAGGTGCTCATATGAACTTAAAAATTTTAGACTGTGAATTATCCGTTTGCAAAATAAATGCAACCACAGAAATCCCTTTCCACGATGAATTTGTGTTTGTTGGCAAAACCGATGAAGAACTGTCTTTGGTTTGCATAACGCCATCTGTGCCGAAGAACTGCATTGCACGCGAAGACGGCTGGAGAGGTTTTCGTGTGGAGGGGAAACTCGATTTTTCCCTCATTGGGATTCTATCGAAAATAACGGAAATATTGGCGGAGAAGCAGATCAGCGTTTTTGTGGTATCCACGTTTGATACCGATTATGTGCTGGTGAAATCCGAACAGCTGGCGCTTGCGGTTGAGTCGCTCGAAAGCGGAGGATATCGGTTTCATTGATTGCTGTAGAAAAAAAGGAGCATATCATGGAGTGTAAAATCAAAGATCTTTCCATCCACTATGAAATCATTGGCGAAGGAAAGCCAATTGTTATGATACACGGTTATTCTGTAGACCATAGAATAATGACGGGATGTATGGAACCTATTTTCCAAATGAAAAACAATTATAAGAGAATTTATTTCGATTTGCCAGGGATGGGGAAATCGGGCAGTGCGGATTGGATTACGGATTCCGATAAAATGCTTGATATCGTGATGGAGCTGATTGAAAAAATCATACCCAACGAAAACTTCCTTCTTGCGGGCCAATCCTACGGGGGCTATCTGGCTAGGGGAATCGTGAACAAAATGGCAGAAAGAGTTGACGGTTTGGTGTTGATCGGCCCAATGATTCTACCTGATTTTGATAAAAGAATGCTTCCGGAATTTGTTGTTTTACAAAGAGACAGTCAACTGTTATCGCAGCTCACTTCTGAGCAAGCGGAGGATTTTGGCGAAAATATCGTGGTTCAAAGTGCAAGAAACTTTAAAAAATATAAAAGTGAAGTACTATCCGGAATTGAAATCGCAAACAGTTGTTTTTTACAGACTCTTCGGAAAAACGGTTATTCGTTCTCATTTACTGTTGATGATTTGAATGAAAAATTTGCAAAGCCTGCACTTATCTTGACTGGAAGACAGGATGGTGATGTCGGCTATCGAGACGCGTTCGATATATTGGAAAACTACCCGAGAGCAACATTTGCGATACTAGATGGAACAGGGCATAATCTGCAAATTGAGCAGGAGGGAGTGTTTCAATCCTTAATGAACGAATGGCTTGTTAGGGTAAGCAAACTTTCTGTTTCTTAATATATATTGTGAGCAGCCAAAATACTGTAATTATTACTTAATTAAATAAGTAAATAAAAAACCATTGACTCTTTTACGAATCAATGGTATAGTTTAATTTAGTATTAATGCGAACAAAATAATTGCAAATTATTACTCTTATATCATAACATATATATATCTGTTTGTCAAGAGAAATATAAAAAAATTACAAAAAGGAGGTTTTCTTTTGAACAACAGCTTACTTTCTCTATTTTCGGTAAATATGCTTGCCGAGCAGTCGGCAGTTGCTGAAATAATCGAATTAAATGAAAAGACGGAACAGCATGGCCTTACCCTTACTCCGGCGGACGCGGCCGCTCTGATGCAGACGCGCACCGAAATGCTAAACGCTAACGGACGGGTTGAAGTCGGCAGCGGAACCATCGGAAAGCTCATTGATGCGTTTTGTGACTCTTCCTTTATCAATCAGCGCGATTACACCGCCATCATGCATGAGCTTCTTGAAATATTTTATTACGCGAAGAATGAAACGCTGAACCTGATCTCCGATGATGAGTTGATTGAGTTTATGAAGGATGCCTTTGAAAACCGCGTCATGGGTTCGCTGGAGCTTTTAAAGGGCAGGGAAATCGAAAAGCTTGCGGATAATCTGCGCCGCGGCGTACATGAATACCGAAACATGGAGTATGAAGAAGAAGCCGAAGAAGATGAGGAAGACCAATATGACGGGGAGGAATTTAAAGATGGACAGTAACACATCCCTTGCTTCTTTTTTGCACCCGGAGGAAGTCGCGGCAGTTCAGGCCCGGCTGATGCAGATGCTTAGCGAAGAAATTTTATATTATACCAATGGGAAAAGCAGTTCCGTGCCGGCAGAAGCCGCGCAGAGCCTTTTAGAATCCATGCTCTACTGCATTACCGCGTATCTTGATACCTTGCCGGAACCGCAGTCCGCACTCAAAACGCGGGATTTAGGCGAGCTTTATCAAAATGGCCTTAATCTCGTAAAACAGTACATAGAAGATGCGAAGAAGCTTCTGAAGGAAGTGAAGGCAACGCGCGTACAAACGGATTTGATTGCCTACAACAATACGGTTGATTCCGCAATTGATGAATTTTTGCAGTGCTATAATCCTCGTTTTGAAGCGCAAAGCACCACAGCGCTCATTGATTATCCGCTTTCAAAAGACGACATGAGCATTACGGGGATTCTTTATATTCTCAATTACCTCACCCAGCTGAAAAAAGAGAACGCATTCTGCGCCAAATACAGCAAGAACCATATCCGCGCCCTGCTCTTTTCCCACGGCGCGAAGTACCACCTGGACTACCGCGAAATGCTTGTTAATATTCCGGAGATTATCCTTGAGCATGAAAAAACAGGCGAGCCCAAAGACTCGCCTGTCAAAACCCCGTATTACGAATAGAATCCTAATAATTTTCCGCTTTGCGTTCAAAATAGGACTGCGGATGTTTGCAGGCCGGGCATTGCGCCGGCGCGTCCTTGCCGATGTAGACATAACCGCAGTTGCGGCAGACCCAAACGGTTTCTTCGTCCGCTTTGAAAACAACATCCTCTTTCAAATTGTGAATCAGTTTGAGGTAACGTTCTTCATGAGTCTTTTCCACGCTGGCAATCATACGCATGGTTGCGGCGATTTCGGTAAAGCCTTCTTTTTCAGCCTCTTCCGCAAAACCTTTATACATGTCTGTCCACTCATAATGTTCGCCTGCCGCCGCGTCCTCCAGATTCGCCGATGTTGCGGGGATATCTCCGCCATGTAAATATTTAAACCACAGTTTTGCGTGTTCCTTTTCATTGTTGGCGGTTTCTTCAAAAATCCATGCAATCTGCTCGTAGCCTTCTTTTTTGGCTTTTGACGCATAGTAGGTGTATTTGTTTCTCGCTTGGGATTCCCCTGCAAACGCGGCCATTAAATTCGCTTCAGTTCTGCTTCCCTTGAATTCCATTTTGAATCCTCCTTTAGTTTCAATCTCGTTTTTACTAGGATATGAATTACTGGAATAATTATACATCAGCCCCAAACGCAGCGCAAGATGGATAAAATTAACAATTAGTAAAAAATATTCTGCGGCAACTTCTTATAATATTATTAGTTGAAAATAGTAAGGTATCAATATATAATCAATTTAATGAGGCCGATTATCAGAATTTGACGAAGGATGTGCTTTTGTAAATGAAATATTATATTGTAGATGCTTTTGCTGATGAACTCTTTAAAGGTAATCCCGCGGGTGTTTGCCTGCTCAATGAGTGGATCGAAGAATCCACGATGCAAAGCATTGCATTCGAGAATAATTTGGCTGAGACTGCTTTTTTAGTCAAAAAGGATAACGACTATGAATTGCGGTGGTTTACTCCGGAATGTGAAATCGATTTGTGCGGGCATGCAACGTTAGCAAGTGCCTCTGTACTTATGAATACGGTCGAAACAAATCAGGATAAAATTGTCTTTCATACAAAAAGCGGAGAGCTTACGGTAACTAGAGAAAAAGAAAATTACGTTATGGATTTTCCGTCCAGAAAGCCTGTTATGGTTGACGTTCCCGAAAATTTGGGAATCGCGCTCGGTGCAAAAATTCTGGAAGCCCATCGCTCCAGAGATTTGCTGGTGTTAATTGGGAGCGAAGAATCTGTAAGAAATCTGACACCGAATCTGCAGCTGTTAAAAGAATTCGAGGATTACTTTGGAATTATCGTAACCGCCAAAGGCAGCAGCTGCGACTTCGTTTCCCGCTATTTTGCGCCGAATGCAGGAATACCGGAAGACCCTGTTACAGGCTCGTCTCATTCAACCTTAATTCCTTTTTGGAGTGAACGTCTGAATAAAACTGAAATGCTAGCGAAACAGCTTTCGAAACGGGGCGGAAGTCTGTATTGCAAAAACTGCGGCGACCGGGTTAAAATCGGGGGAAAAGCAAAGTTATATCTTACAGGTGAAATAAATCTGTGAGTCGGAATGCGGCGAAAGATTAGATTAAAAAATATAGTTTGAACGGTGGTATAGCTTATGACTCAAAACAATTGCGAAATTATCCCGGTGAATCTGGGAATGGTAAATGCCTTCCTGCTGAAACGCGCGGATGGCAAAGCGATACTGATTGACTGCGGGGTTCCCGGTTCGGATAAGGCCATTTTGCAAGCGATGTCGGATGCTGGCATACAAAATAAAGATCTTGAATTAATCATTATTACGCATGGACATACTGACCATATGGGCGCAAGCTCGGTGTTAAGGGATGCTACCGGAGCGAAAACGATGATACATACCTTGGACGCAGATATCATCAGAACCGGAAAAAGCCCAAAACTGTATCCAATCAACACAACAGGCAGAATTTTTAACTTTTTCAACAAATTAGGCAGTGGTATGATAAAGGGGTTTCAGCCATATGAACCTGAGCTTGTGATAGAGGGTGAAACATCTCTTCATGAGTTTGGGGTAGACGGCAAAATAATTGAGACCCCAGGACATACCGAGGGTTCTATTTCGGTGTTATTGGATGACGGCAGTGCTTTTGTCGGTGATTTAATCATGGGCGGCATGTTTGGAAAAGGTAATCCAGGCTTGCCAATGCATGTCAAGAATATGGAAGAAGAAAAGAATAGCATTCAAAAAGTTCTTTCACTCTCTCCTAAAATAATCTACACCGGGCATGGCGGTCCGTTTACAATTAATGAAATAACAAATAGTATAAAAATTTAAAATAATACAAATTGTGGATACCGCAAAATGAGTGAAGATTTATTTTGCGGTATCCTTTTTTATCTTTCCGAATAAATCACTGCACAAATGACATCAATCATGATTACCGTTCTTGTACCAAGCAGATTGCCGCAGGAACGGTTACCCCCATTTCTGCAGTTATGCATATTGCAATTTGGCAGCTTGGTAATCAGCGTCACCCTGTCAGAGAACACTTCAATCAGAATACCGGTGAAACCATTGCCCGAAGCACCGCCGCCCTCCACAAAAACAGTGACTGTTTTCCCTCTTAGAGAGTCAAGAACAGGCTGAATCGTGTTAGATGAATGTTGCGCTACAAGCGAGTTGAGAGAATGGTAGTCTTTTATGTAAATCAAGCGGATTCATCTCCCACATCTACTGCTGTTACATAATATGAAACAAAAATTATCTTGAATCAGCAAAATATTCAGAAATGCCCTCTGTACATTAACGAATTACAAGTAATTCCATATTATATTATCAAGCATGCAATAATTGTCCGGAAACAGACACTCAATTTGATGTACATTTATTAACTTTATGATTGCTAGATTTTTTGAAAAAGGAGTTAACAGATATGGCAAATAATTTTCGTGACACGAATAATTTTCAAGACGAAAGTATAGAAAGAATACTTGCTGCAAACATCGGCAGGGTTGTTACAATATTCACCAAAAGCGGAGGCGCTTCCGGCTGCGGGTTCACAGGGCTTATTGTGAGAGTTGACTGTGATGTCGTTAAACTGACAACACGGCTCCCCTGCGCACCTGCCCAGCCTTTCGAAGACTTCTGCGGAAATCGGAATTTTGGTTTTCGCAGATGCTGCGGCAGCCATGAATTGGGAACGACGTGTATCATCCCTCTCAATGCGATTGCTTCGGTTATATTTAACGAGATATAAGTTGAACAGTGAGGGCAAAAGCGGCAGGCTAATCGCTTGCCGCTTTCGCTTGGAATGAAATCAGACATGCTTTCAGAAATGGATTGAAAACAGGTGGATACTGGAATATAATATATATAAAATCGAAGAAAGAAATATGATTCAATACAAGGAGAATAACATGCAAGACAGCAAGCGGTTAAATGCAGACCGATTCTTGGGCTTTGCGGATATTTATGATGCCGCTAGGCCTCAGTGTCCTCAATATATTATAGAGATCGCAGAAAAATATTTGGGCGGCAGGCCAAACCTTGTTGCAGACTTAGGCTGTGGAACTGGTCTTTCAACCTTGATTTGGACAGAGGTCAGCAGGCACACAGTGGGGGTGGAACCCAGCTCAGATATGATTGAAATCGCCCGCGGGAAAATAGGAAATTGCAGTAACATTGAGTTTGTACAGGGGTTTTCCAACGACACAAAGCTTACAGGCGAATGTGCGGATGTAGTAACTTGCTCTCAATCCTTTCATTGGATGGAACCGAAAAGCACGTTGAGTGAAGTGAACCGGATATTAAAGCCGGGCGGAATTTTTATGGTCTATGATTGTGACTGGCCACCGGTTTGTAACTGGAAAGCAGAATTATCTTACCAGAATCTTCTTGATTTTGTCGCAGAAATCGAATCAGCCAACCCGCAATTAAAGGAAGCCTACGTCAGGTGGGATAAGAACAATCATTTAAACAATATAAAAAACAGCGGGTATTTTACCTATGCACGTGAAATTGTTTTTGCAAACAGAGAGCCCTGCACCGCTGAACGGTTTATCACGATTGCACGTAGTCAAGGAGGGTTACAGGCTATTTTAAAAAAGAAGCCTGAATTGATTTCGCAGCAATTGAATCAATTTGAATCCAGTATAAAACATATTTTTCAGGATCAAAAGTTTGAAATCGATTTTTGCTATCGCTTAAGAATTGGAATCAAAAAATAGACAGCTCAAAATGCATAAGCATTTTGAGCTGTCTATTATCTATTAAGCAACTAAATTTTACACATTGAATCGGAACAATACAATATCCCCGTCCTGCATAACATACTCCTTGCCCTCGGAGCGGACAAGTCCTTTTTCCTTTGCGGCAGCCATCGTGCCGCATGCCATGAGGTCATTAAAGGCAACCACTTCGGCACGGATAAAGCCGCGCTCAAAGTCGGTGTGTATCTTACCAGCGGCCTGCGGGGCCTTGGTTCCCTTGGTAATTGTCCATGCGCGAACCTCCGGCTGGCCGGCGGTCAGGTAGGAAATCAAGCCCAAAAGGGAATAGCAGGCATTAATCAAGCGGTCAAGTCCGGATTCATTCAATCCCATGTCGGATAAAAACAGCTCTTTTTCTTCCATATCCATGCCGCTGATTTCGGCTTCAATCTCGGCGCAGATCGGCAGAACACCGGCATGTTCGCTGGCGGCGATTCCCTTCACAATATCATATTGCGGGTTTTTGTCGATTCCGCCCTTAAAGTCGTCTTCGCTCATGTTGGCGGCGTAGATGACCGGTTTGTTGGTCAAAAGGGAAACGGAGTTCAGCAGTTCGGCTTCGTCCTCGGTGCATTCCACACTGCGTGCGGATTTGCCCTCGTTTAACGCTTCTTTTACACGGCAGAAAAAGTCATATTCGATCTGATATTTTTTATCAGCTTTAATCATTTTCTGTGTCTTGTCAATGCGACGGTCGAGCACTTCCATATCGGAAAGAATCAACTCCACATTAATGGTCTCAATGTCGCGCTTGGGGTCAATGCTTCCCTCCACGTGGATGATGTCATCATTGACAAAACAGCGCACGACATGGACAATGGCGTCCACTTCGCGGATATTGGCAAGGAACTTGTTGCCAAGACCCTCCCCTTTGGAAGCGCCGCGCACCAGACCGGCGATATCGACGAATTCAATGGAAGCGGGCGTGTATTTTTCAGGATGGTACATTTCAGCAAGCTTGTCCAACCGCTTATCCGGTACAGCAACCACGCCCACATTGGGTTCTATGGTGCAGAACGGGTAATTGGCGGACTGTGCGCCCGCGTTTGTAATTGCGTTAAAGAGTGTGCTCTTGCCGACGTTTGGCAAACCTACAATACCAAGCTTCATGTTTTATTTCCCTCTTTATATAAATTAATATCTATTAGTTCACAGATTTTTCGTGCTGCTGCGTTCCGCAAGAGCGATGATTCGCCGGAAGCAGGACAACAAATAAAATGATTTGTATGTCATATATAATCACTATTATAAAGGTTTCTGATTGCCGATGCAAGAAAATCTCAAATCAAAAAAGGCAGTTTTATTGCACGTCCTTTTTCATGGTGAGCGCAATGCGCTTCTTTGCCATATCAACTGACAGCACACGTACCTTCACGATGTCGCCCACCTTGAGAACTTCACTGGGGTGCTTGATATATTTATCGCAGATCTGCGAAATATGAACAAGGCCGTCCTGATGTACGCCGATATCGACAAACGCGCCGAAATCGATGACGTTCCGCACTGTTCCGTCCAGTTCCATACCGGCTTTCAAATCCTCCATGCTCAGCACGTCAGTACGGAGCATCGGGGCGGGCAGTTCGTCACGCGGATCGCGGCCGGGGCGCAATAATTCTGTAATCATATCGTTCAGCGTCGGTACGCCGATGCCAAGCTGTTCGGCGGTAGCCTTTTCACCGATCTGTGTTACTTTTTCTTTTAACTCGGATATGCTGCTTTTCTTTAAATCTTTCATTTCATATCCGCACAGGCCGAGCAGTGCCTTCGCTGCGTCATAAGATTCCGGATGCACAGCGGTATTGTCCAAGATATTTTTACTTTCGCTCACGCGCAAAAATCCCGCACACTGTTCAAAGGCCTTCGGCCCGAGCTTTGGAACCTTTTTCAATTCGCTGCGCGACGAAAACGCACCGTTTTCCTCGCGGTAGACTACAATATTTTTAGAAACAGCAGGGGACAGCCCAGCAATTTTTTCCAACAGGCTCGGAGAGGCGGTATTTAAATCAACGCCAACGGTGTTTACACAGTCTTCTACCACGCCACCGAGCGCCTCGTCCAACCGCTTTTTCGGCATGTCATGTTGGTACTGTCCCACTCCAATGGCTTTTGGGTCGATTTTTACCAGTTCAGCCAGCGGGTCCTGCAAGCGGCGCGCAATGGAAACCGCGCTCCGTAGGGTGACGTCAAATTCAGGGAACTCAAGCGCCGCCAGCTTGCTCGCAGAGTACACGGAGGCACCCGCCTCACTGACCACCATGTAGGAAACCCCGGTGCCAAGCTCTTTAATAACGTCTGCTGCAAACATTTCCGTTTCTTTAGAAGCCGTGCCGTTGCCGATGGCGATAATCTCCACTTTATGCTTTAAAATTAAATCATGAATAAACACTTTGGCTTCCGCCACTTTCGTCTGGGAATGCGTGGGGTAAATGACCCCTGTGTCGAGCACACGCCCGGTCGGGTCAACCACGGCGACCTTGCAGCCTGTGCGGTAACCGGGGTCAAGTCCCATTGCCACGCGGCCTTTGACCGGGGGCTGCATTAACAGCTGACGCAAATTGACCGAAAACACCTTGATTGCCGATTCCGCCGCGTCATCGGTCAGTGTATTGCGTGCCTCCCGCTCAATGGCAGGAAAAATCAAACGATCATAAGCGTCTTCAGATGCCTGCCGTACCGCCTCGGTGCAAGGGGAGTTCTCTTTGACACAGGTGGAATAAATAATATTCAAGCCCTTTGAACGCTCCAGCTCTACGCTCACTTTGAGAAATTCTTCACGCTCACCGCGGTCGATGGCGAGGACGCGATGACCGGCGATCTTATTCACCGGCTGTCTAAAGTCATAATACTGCGCGTAAACCGAATCTTCGTCCGGCTTCGATGCCTTGGAAACAACCTCTCCCCAAGTCATGGTGATAACCCGCAGGCGTTTTCGAATTCCCGCATTATCAGAAATTGTTTCAGCGATAATATCGAGCGCTCCCGCAAGCGCGTCCTCCGGGGTTTCCACTCCGAGTTCGGCGTTTACGTAGGCTTCCGCCATGTCGATGGGATAGGCGGACTCTTTTTTCTGCTCAAAAATAGCAGTCGCCAGCGGCTCCAGTCCCTTTGCCTTCGCGACGGATGCGCGGGTTTTGCGCTTTGGCCGAAACGGGCGGTAAATATCGTCGATTTCCGAAAGGGTCGCGGCGGCGGCCAGCGCGGCGGAGATTTCCGCCGTCATGCAGTCGGAAGCCGCAATCAGGTCGGCTACCTCACTGCGGCGCTTTTCGAGCGCGCGCAGGTATTCCAGACGCTCCGAAATTTCACGCAGAACCTGGTCGTCCAGTGAACCGTGCGCTTCCTTGCGGTAACGGGCAATGAACGGAATGGTATTGCCCTCGTCAATCAACTCAATGACCTTTTGTATTTGCCATTGCTGTAAACTAAATTGCTGTGCCAGTGTTGAAACAAAATCCATGGTAATCCTCCGAAATTTAATTTGATGCACAGAGCGCTTTATTTAGATTAATAGGGATGTTTTTAGCCATAAACCGCGTTTATCCCCGAATTCGTTGTGTGATCGTAGAAACCAGCCAGCAAACGCCGTAAATCACAGGTTGGTGTGCAAGGTACAGAATAAGCGCATGTCTGCCGACCCATGAAAAGAACGGTACGCGGGAGGGGTAGACAAATGCAGGGAATTTATCCGCCGCAGCCAGCTTGCCCACAAAAGTACCTGCTGCGAACACAAAAATCCACGGGAAAAGCGAGAAGTAGTCCGAACTCCGAAAATTCTCATTATAAATTCCCAGCGGCGCCAGCCAGTTTGTCCGGTATAGCTCCGTCGGAATGATCACACCCAGTTGCGGAGAAAATCCGAGGAATCCCCGCGAAATCCCCATGGTTGCGGCGAATAGCACTGCGCACACGGCAACGGCAATCCAGGTGAACCGGAATCGGTCGGAAAGCGGCTTAAGCAGGCCGTAAAGAATCATGCAGACCGATAGAAAATGCAGAATTCCGAATACAATCAATTCATCCGGTACGGCGAAATAGGTAACGAGCGTCACCGCCAGCGCAATCCCCAGCAGTTTCAGCCCGCGCTTCAGGTTGGAGTGCGACAAATCAGATGAAATTCCGGAAATGAACATGAACAGTCCCGCAAAGTAAGGTTCGGCGGGCATAAAAAAATTCAGCAGAATCAGACCAACCTGGATATTATATAGAAATGCGAGGGTATAAAAACCATGGTAAAATATCATGCAGAACACAGCTAAGCCGCGCAGCTCGTCCATCAGATAAATCCGCCTGCGCGCGGTAAGATCAATAATATCAGGTTCTTTAAACTGTCCGGGCATTGCTCCACCTTCTGTCATCGGCATTTTTCTCAAATTTTAACCCATTAGGTTCAGCTCATGAAAATAAGTTAATTGCCATCAATTTTAGGATTCGCAATTGATTTTTATAAAAATGGAATTGCTATAATCCAGAAAAATATGTTATAATAATAACGATTTTATGGTGCCTACGGGTGCAGGCTGAAATCCTTATCAAAAATCTTACTATAATAATATATCGTGATTTATAATAATAGCGTGATATATTATATCACGGTACAGGAGGAAATTACAATGACAGAGACAAAATTGACGCGTGAATATACGGTAACGGAAGAAATGCTGGCGGTCAATGTCGGCAGCGGCAGTCTGCGTGTGCTTGCCACCCCGATGGTCGCCGCTTTTTTTGAAGGTACCGCGGCCGCGTTGGCTCAAACCGGTCTGGAAGACATTTACACCACAGTAGGCTCAAAAATTTCGGTTGAGCATCTTAACCCAACCGCTCTGGGCTGCATGGTGACTGTAACCGCGGAACTGATTGAGCAGAACGGCAGAGTATTCCGTTTTCAGCTCGAGGCGCACGACAATGCCGGCTTAATTGCGACCGGAACACATGAGAGAGTCAGCGTGAAAAAAGAAAGCTTTTCCACAAAGGCCGAAGCAAGGAAAAACGCATAAATTTTTAAGGCAGGTTTACAATGAAATCGATTTATGACTTAGTCCTATTTGATTTAGACGGTACGCTTACTGATTCCGAACCCGGGATTACCGGTTCGGCAATTGATGCGCTCACCCGCATGAACTTTCCTATTCCCGAGCAGCAGACGCTCCGGAAATTTATTGGCCCGCCTCTGTGGGACAGTTTTATCAATTTCTGTGGTATGACGGAAGAACAGGCGGAACAGGCGGTTGAGCTTTATCGCGAAACCTATAATGTATCGGGCGCATTCAAGAATAAACCGTATCCTCATGTAACAGAGCTGCTTGATTTATTGAAATCAATGGGTGTCCCGCTTGCCGTGGCAACCTCAAAGCCAAAAAACATCGCGATGCCCGTGCTTGACTACTTTAAGCTGACGCCCTATTTTACCTATATTTCGGCTCCGGATGAACGGGAGCACAGCAGCAATAAAAAAGAGTTGATTTTATCAGCGCTGAATTTCTGCAGGATACCGAAAGAACGCGCCGTGATGATCGGCGATACCCACTTTGATACCGCTGGCGCACGCGAAGCCGAAACGAACTTTATCGGCGTACTCTACGGCTTCGGAACACAGGCGGAAATGGCTCAGGAGGGCGCAAAAGTTTTTGCCCGCGATATTACGGAACTGAGAGCATTGCTTTTGCAAAATTAGGCCGGACTCCTTGACAAATCTATTTTTTTACTGTATGATTTTTATGAACTGAATACGGGGTGCTGAGTAGACTCGGCTGAGAAGAGACGGATTGACGTTTTAAACCCTTGACCTGATCTGGATAATGCCAGCGTAGGAAAATTAGCAAAAATGATTTTTTGACGCCCTGTGGTATTTCCACAGGGCGTTTTTTATTTTCTTCAGGCGGCTTCGGTTCAAATATGAAAATATTTGGAGGGTAACATGAAAAAGAACACGACCTTAATCCTTGTGGAATGCGCTTTGATGATCGCAATGTCAACGGTACTGAGCATGTTTAAAATTTTTGAACTGCCGCAGGGCGGCGCGGTCACTTGTGCAAGTATGGTGCCGCTGGTGCTGGTTTCCTACCGTCACGGTTTGAATTGGGGCATATCCACCGCCTTTGCCCACAGTTTGCTGCAAATGCTGATTAAATTCAATGCTCCGCCGACCAATACCTTCGGGGCATTTCTCGCAGTGATTTTGCTGGACTATGTCCTTGCTTTCACCGTTTTGGGAACCGCTTCCTTCTTCGGCAAAGCATTTAAGAGCAGAGCGACCAGCGTGGCAGTCGGCGCGGTTGTGGTGACCTTTTTAAGATTCCTCTGCAGCTTCTTTTCCGGCATCCTGATTTGGGGCAGCTACGCGCCGGCGGGCACGCCTGTATGGGTTTATTCCCTCACCTACAACGGCAGCTACATGCTTCCTGAAATGATTATTACCGCGGTTGTTTCGGTGATTCTTATTCAGGTTCTTGACCGCGTTGACCACAGGTCGCTGAAAAAGGTATAATTAAATTAACACGATTAAGAATCAAACGGCGCGAAGTGCAGTGAATTTGCACTTCGCGCCGTTCTCGCTTGTATAACAAGAATCTAACTGGTAAAATAGAAATGATAAGATACTAATTTGACAGCAGGAGGCGGAAGCAATTGAAGATGAGCTTAGAATCGCTAAAATCGCGGTCCGGGTTGCCGTATGCGGAATTGGTATCCCGCATTAACAGAATTGATTATAGCAAGGAATCCCTTGAACAGCTAAGGAAGACAGCAAAGGCTCGCGTCGGTCAAATACAGGACGACGGGCTTGTGATAGCTTTCGCGTTGCTGAAAGAGATCATTTTTAGGCTGACAGGACTCCGCTTGTTTGATACGCAGCTGGCAACCGCGATTTCCCTGCATAAGGGGAAGATCGCCCAATTGCCCACAGGGGAAGGAAAAACACTGGCCGCCGTGCTCCCTGCCGCAGTTCAGGCAATGTGCGGACATAGAGTGAATGTTCTTGTTTTCAACGACTATCTGGCAGAACGGGATTATCAGGATACAAAACCGATTTATGAATTCTGCGGGTTGACAGTTGGGCTGATTCAGCAATCCATGAAGCCGCAAGAACGTAAAATGATGTATGCCTGTGATGTCGTCTATCTTTCTGCAAAAGAAGCTGGGTTTGATTTTTTACGGAACTTTCTTTGCCAGACAAAAGAAGATTTGCTGGGTATAAAATTTGACTGCGCCATTGTGGATGAAGCGGATTCGATTTTGATTGACGAGTCAAAAATCCCGCTGGTGATTGCGGGGAAAGCGCCGGAAGAGCTGTGCTCCGCCGCGGATATTTCCCGCGCGGTGAAGAGCCTTGCGCCCGGTGAAGTGGAAATCAATACGTCCGCGAATCAGGTTTATTTGACTGATGCCGGAATCAGCCGGATGGAAGCCGTGCTGAACATTAAAAATCTTTACGAGGCAGAAAATCTCAGCCTTTTGTCCATGGTGAACGCCGCGCTTGAGGCGGAATTCCTCTTAATTTGCGATAAGGATTATCTGGTCAAAGAGGATTGTATTCAAATTATTGATGAATTTACCGGCAGGTTATCGGAAAACCGCCGGTATCCCGATATTCTCCATAGCGCAGTGGAAGCAAAGGAACATTTAGGCGGAAGCGTCAGTTCCCTGATTTACAACTCCATTACTATGCAGAGCTTTCTCCAGCAGTATCAAAAACTCTGCGGGATGACGGGAACCATTCAAACCTCCGCGAGAGAAATTGAATCCATGTACGATTTAGCGGTGGACGTCATTGAGCCGCATCAGCCCTGCGTCCGTATTGACCACGGAGATATTCTGTATTACACGGGCGGGGATAAGTACGCCGCCGTTGTTGCAGAGGTGAAACGGGCCAATGCAAAAGGGCAGCCGGTACTGATCGGCACACAGAGCGTACAGGAATCGGAAACGCTTTCTGCTTTGCTTACCGGCGCGGGAGTCCCACATTCCGTATTAAATGCTAAAAATGACGCGCATGAGGCGGAACTGATTGCGAAGGCAGGGGAGCCGGGTCGGGTAACGGTGTCTACCAATATGGCCGGGCGGGGGGTGGATATCAAGCTCGGAGGAGAGAAGGAAGAAAAGAAATCAGAAGTACAGGCTGTAGGCGGACTGTATGTCATCGGCGTGGGCATCAACCGCAGTATTCGCATTGATGATCAGCTCCGCGGGCGCGCGGGCAGGCAGGGCGACGCGGGCGAAAGTCGGTTCTTCATCAGTCTGGATGATGCATTGATGGTACAGAACGGCATAGGTCAAGGGATCATCAAACCTCAGCCGGGTGATGCGATCGTCACTGAACGGCGTGTAAAAAAATCGGTCAGAAAGGTTCAGAAATACGCGGAGGGCAGTGACGCCGAAGCCCGCTTTATGCTGGAAAAGTATGCGTATATTCAGGAAGAGCAAAGAAGAGTAATCACGGAAATCCGCACCGGCGTGCTGTTAGGCCAGCGGCCGGATGAACTTTTTCCGGAGAGAGAGCCGGCATATGATCAAAGCCTGATCGCTTCTGCCGGGAAAGCCGGAGTGGAAAAAGCCGAAAAACAGTTGGCTTTATATTTTATCAATCTGCACTGGGCGCAGTATCTGGAATCCATGGAGTATGTAAGGGATGGAATCCACTTGACACTGATCGGGGGAAAAAACCCGATTGACGAGTATCATCGTGCCGCCATCTCCGCATTTGATGAAATGATGGAGGACACAAAAGAGGATATCGCATCCTCTATGAAGAAATATAAAATTACAGCCGACGGAATCGATATGAAAACATCCGGGCTGGGCGGAGCGACAACCACATGGACGTATCTGATTGACGACAGAAGCAGCCAATTCAGCCGTATCCCGTATTTGATGAAGAATCTTTCAAACGGGATAAACGGAACAGTTTTCACGGTTTCAGGCTTGCTGGATAAAATTAGAAGTATAGGTACCAAGGAGACAAAGCAATAGGCTTAGAGAACTGATGTTGCTGCGAATAGGATAAAGATCACAATCAGCATTGCTCCAACCGCAAACGAAACGGTTTTCCCCAAGTTTGCCCCGAAGTCGTTGTTGTATTTGTTCCCTAGCAAAAACGCCGATATAAAAAACGGCAGGGAGTAAAACAAAGCAAGATGTGTGCGGGTACCAGTGGCACCTCCGTTTGACCACGCCTGCAGCCCAATCGAATTTACGATGAAATCCCCAATGCACAATCCGCTGCGAAAGCGGATTCCCCAGAGGATTCCAAGCAGAACCAAAACGATGGAAATCGAGCCCAACCCCCACTTTTTTCTAGCTTTTATCATATGTAATCTTCCTCCCTTTATAAATTCGTTTGCTATCAATACTACTAATAAGCCGGTAATAGAATCATAACATTATATTCTGTTTTTGCAATATTTTGTTTTGGAAATAATATTTGTGGAATACTATTTAATAGCAATTGAATTACTTTCTTTTTCCCCCGCCACAGGCGGCGGAAAAAGAGTCATTGATTAAGCTGTTTTTAGCAGGAAGTAGTTTCATATTAAATAACAAAAGCAAACGGGGCATGCGCATGACAATTCTGCGAACAAAGTTCAAAAAGGGAAACCGCTTCACACAGCAAGGGGAGATTACCGCCGCAGATTTACCTGAATACGCGGGAACCACCGTGCGCGAGAAGCTTCTCGGCGCGGCGATTCTGGTTGCCCTCGCGGTGGTTTTCTTCTGGCTTACGGTCATTGTCTGCCGGCCGCTTTTTATTCTGGCTTCCAGTCCTCATAAATTTGAACTCTTTATTCAGGAGCAGGGTGCCTTGGGGCGCGCCGCATTTTTAGGCATTCAAATTTTGCAGGGCTTTCTCCCTATTCCACTTGAACTGACCGCCGTCGCGGGCGGCTTTGCCTTTGGCCGTGCGCAGGGCACCGCGCTCACGCTTTGCGCAACAATGATTTCAACGACAGCAATTTTTTATTTTACAAGAATCTTTGGACACAGGCTCATTGATTTATTTTTTACTCCGGCGCAGCAGCGCGGGGTGAAATATCTCCATGATGAAAAGGTGCGCGGCACTCTTACCTGGATTGTATTTTTGATTCCCGGCACCCCGAAACGCATTTTTGTCTTTTCAGCGGGTCTGGTTCCTCAGAATTTCAGAAAATTTCTTGTCATTTCAACGCTTGCGCGCGTTCCGTCGCTCGTTGCCTGTTCTTTCGGCGGCTATGCGCTGGGAAACGGGAATTACGCCCAGGCAACGGCAATTTTTGTGGTGATTGGTTTTGTGAGCGTGGCAGGGGTCGCTATTTACAGGATATTCACCAAAAAGCGTCGGCGGCAGACTAACTAAATTTAGCGCACTAAATTGCTAAAAGGCATTGACTAGTAGAGGTAAAAAACTTATAATATTAAAGTATAGCATCTAAAAATATCCGATTATTTAATATGCAGGGAGGAAACTGTTTTGATCAGCGGAGCGGAAATCATGGTAAAATGTCTGGAAAACGAAGGCGTCGCAATCGCATTCGGCTATCCCGGTGCGGCGATCTGCCCGTTCTATGATTATCTTTACCGTTCGTCAATCCAGCATGTGCTTGTACGCGAGGAGCAGAACGCTGCCCACGAAGCAAGCGGATACGCCCGCGCAAGCGGGAAGCCCGGAGTATGCATTGCCACCAGCGGCCCGGGCGCGACCAACCTGATTACCGGTATTGCCACGGCGTATATGGATTCGATTCCTCTCATTTGCATCACGGGGCAGGTCAATTCGGAACTGCTTGGCCGCGATGTGTTTCAGGAAGCGGATATCACCGGCGCGTGCGAACCATTTACAAAGCACTCTTATCTGGTCAAAAATGCCGCGGATCTGCCGCGAATTTTTAAAGAAGCGTTTCACATTGCCACAACCGGGCGTCCCGGCCCGGTTCTGATTGATGTTCCGGTAGATATGCAGACAAGCACCGTGTCTGATTTTTCGTATCCGCTAAAGGCCGATATCATCGGTTATAAGCCCCGCACGCAGGGACATGCCATGCAGATTAAAAAAGCGCTTGCCGCAATCGGCGAAGCAAAGCGCCCGGTTATCTGCTGTGGCGGAGGAGTTGTGCTTGCGGGTGCCCGGGACGAATTTGTCGCATTTGCGAAAAGTAGCGGCATCCCTGTGGTTTCTACCATGATGGGTATCGGCGTTGTTCCGATGGACAGCCGTCTTTACCTCGGTATGATTGGAATGCACGGCCACACCAACGCCAATCAGGCGATGGGTCAGGCAGATTTGATTATTCTGTGCGGCGCCCGTGTGGGCGACCGTGCTGTTTCCGCACCTGAACAGATGGCGCAGCAGGCAAAAATTATACATATTGATATCGATCCGGCTGAAATTGGCAAAAACATGACCGCCCATATTCCCATCGTTGGCGACATCCGCCTTGTTCTGGGCTCTTTTGCGGAGCAGGTGACCAATACGGTCTCTGAGGAATGGGTAGAGCAGGTACTGCAATATAAAGCGGATTTCGTTCCTCTGGGAGAACCGGATAACACCAGCGGGTTTGTTGAGCCGCGTTCGTTTATGCGCGCGCTTTCCCGTATGATGGACGAAAACGCCATCCTTGTTTCCGATGTGGGCCAGAACCAGATTTGGGCGGCTCGAAATTTTAATGTCAAAGAGGGGCGCTTCCTTACTTCCGGCGGTTTGGGCACCATGGGCTACGCACTGCCCGCCGCAATCGGCGCAAAGCTGGCCAAACCGAACCGCCAGGTATTATGTATCTGCGGCGACGGTTCTTTCCAGATGGCGATGTGCGAATTGGGCACGCTTTGTCAGGAGCAGGTCAATCTTAAAATTATCCTGATGCAGAATGACCGTTTGGGCATGGTAAAGGAAATACAGGGCAGGCTGTACGGCGACCGCTATATTGCCACCACGCTGAACGGCAACCCCGATTTTGTAAAGCTGGCTGAAGCATACGGCATCCATGCCGCGGTTGCCACCTCCAACGGGCAGGCGGAACAGCTTGCCAAAGAAATGTTTGCGACAGACAAAGCCTTTATTCTCGTGTGCCGGGTGAATCCCGACGCACCTACGATATAGGGGGCAGCAGAATGAAATACACCCTTTCCGTTTTGGTAGAAAACCAACCCGGCGTCCTTTCCAAAGTTTCCGGCCTGTTTTCCCGCCGTGGCTTTAATATTGACAGTCTTGCCGTCGGCATCACCGAAGACCCTACCATTTCGCGCATTACCATTGTGGTAAACGGTGACGAGTACATGGTGGAGCAGGTGGAAAAGCAGCTCAATAAGCTGATTCCCGTGATTAAGGTGAAAGTGATGCAGCCCGGTTTGTTCATCAGCTGTGAACTTTCGCTGGTTAAGGTGAACTGCAATACAAAACAGCATGCCGAGATCATGAAAATCGCGGAACTGATGCAGGCGAAAATAGTCGATGTGGCCACCACTTCGCTCACACTCCAGTTTTGTGACAATGACGAGCGTACGCAAACTCTGATCAGTCTGTTAAAACCGTTCGGTTTTAAAGAGATTGTGCGCGCCGGCACCTTAGCCATTGAAAAGGGTGCTGTGACCGCCCGCAAGCAAAGTACTTAATTCGGCAAACCAATCGCTTAGGCTTAGAACCTGTTCTCATAGTCTAAGCGTTAGTTTATAAATTTTGCCCATAAGGCAAGGAGGAATTTAAAATGCCAAAAATTTATTATGCTCCAGATTGCGACATCAATCTGCTCAAAGGTAAAACCGTTGCCATTATCGGTTACGGCAGCCAGGGTCATGCTCATGCTTTGAATCTTCATGACAGCGGGGTCAACGTGGTTGTCGGCCTTTATGAAGGAAGCCCAAGCAAAGCCAAAGCGGAAGCGGCGGGACTAAAGGTCATGACTGTTCCGGAAGCCACCAAGGCGGCGGACATTATAATGATTTTAATTCCTGATGAGCGTCAGGCAGATATGTATAAAAAAGATATCGCTCCTTACCTTACCGAGGGCAAAGCATTGGCATTCGCACACGGCTTTAATATCCACTATGGCCAGATTAAGCCGCCGAAGAATGTTGACGTATTCATGATCGCTCCGAAGGGCCCGGGTCATACCGTGCGCAGCGAGTACACAGCCGGCAAGGGTGTTCCGTGCTTAATCGCTGTGGAGCAGGATGTTTCCGGTCATGCAACCGACCTTGGTCTGGCTTATGGCGCGGGACTCGGCGCTGCAAGAGCCGCTATTATGGACACCACCTTTAAGATTGAAACCGAAACCGACCTGTTTGGTGAGCAGTGCGTGCTTTGCGGCGGCGTAACCGCTTTGATGCAGGCTGGCTTTGAAACATTGGTTGAAGCGGGCTACGCTCCGGAAAACGCATATTTTGAGTGCATCCACGAGATGAAGCTGATCGTTGACCTGATTTACAGGGGCGGATTCTCACTCATGAGATATTCCATTTCCGATACAGCTGAGTTCGGCGACTACGAAACCGGAAAACGCCTTGTCACCGACGAAACCAAGAAGGAAATGAAGAAGGTTCTTACTGAAATTCAGGACGGTACCTTTGCTTCCAAGTGGATTGCCGAAAATAAAAACGGCCGTTCCCACTTTAATGCATGCCGCCGCATCGGCGCAAGCCACCAGCTTGAAGAAGTCGGTAAGGAACTCCGCAAGATGTACGCATGGAATAACGATGCAATCGACTAATTTGCAGCTGCGGCACATATACATAGTCAATGAAACATAATTGAATTAATAACTTATCAATTCCGCTGTTTTATGAATTTATGGATTCTAATTCCTGTTTCAATCAGCCTTTTCTACTGTATCTTTTTCCCTCAAGCGGGGAATAGATACAGATTGAATGCTTTTTATTTTAGGAGTAGAATAAAATTCTGGGACAGCGGATTTTTTAAGAGGAATGAAGGAGGATATGAACAATGTGGGATAGAGCAATCCTGAAATCAAATGCAAAAATTGCGCTGAAGGGGCGCTATTGGGTCGCGTTTGCCGTAGCTCTTGTGGCTATGATTCTCGGTGGGGGGTATTCTCTGTTAACTTGGCGGTACAACTTTGGTTACAATAATTTGATAGCCGATTCAACCACAAGCCTTGCGGCATTACAGGCTCGGAGTGGGGCTTCAAGCATGATTTCCCTTGGCAGTATCATCTTTTCCATTTTTATAGCATTGCCGATTACCATTGGCATGTGTCGATTTTTTGTACAGAACCATTTCGGTGTCACTCGGTTTGACACGTTGTTCAGCGGTTTCCGCCGCGATTATTTGAACGGTGTGGGCGCCATGTTTGTGACGAACCTGTTTATCGGTCTGTGGACCCTGTTGTTTATTATTCCCGGTATTGTAAAAACTTTGCAATATTCCATGGTTCCTTATATCCTTTCGGATAATCCCACCATGCCCGGCAGCCGTGCACGTGAAATCAGCCGCATTATGACCAACGGAGAGAAGGGCGCGATTTTCGTTCTCGGCCTTTCTTTCCTTGGCTGGTATCTGCTTGGCGCAATTTGTTTCGGCATCGGCATCCTTTTCGTAAATCCTTACTATGAGGCTACCATGGCGGAGCTTTACATTTTCCTTCGCGACCGCGCGATCCAGACAAATCAGATCAATCCTGCCGAGCTCGGCTTAATTGCCCCCGCAGCATCTGTTGCCATGTAACTATGTTACATGCAGTAGTTTATATTACGGGAATCTTTATTGTGTAGATGCAACGCTGCGGCACTGTACCTCAATTAGTCAGTCACTCAGATAAACAAATTGTTTATCTGAGTGACTTTTTTGTAAATAATTGGTATAATATGATTGTTAATATCGCTTTTCGCGCGGTACCAATAAAGAGGTGAGTTTGTGAAAGAAAAAAGAGGGCCGACCGATTTTGATAAACTAAAAAATTTCGTGATTTCAAATTTCCCTAATGAGAAAGCTTCCGAAGAAACCCGCAAAACTTTTTTGGAAAAGTGTGCCGTAACGAACCGGGTTCCTACTTTCACCATTCTTTGTATGTTGTTGGCAATGGAAAGCCTGATGGTGTTTATTTACCTCATTGTTACTTATTTTCTAAAATGGGCTAGATTTTACCCGCAATATATTTATCTGTATCTTTCTATGATTTTCATTTGTCTGTATTTTTTTATCCGGTTCAGGTCAACGGGAAATTCAGCCCGCAAGCTAATGCGGCTTGAGTTAATCATGCTTAGTATTATTGGTGTGTGGAGCGCGGTCTTTTCTGCATGTGATGTGATCAACGGATTTTCTTCCTATCTGTTTATTCAGCTTATGATGATTCATTCGCTTCTTTTTAAGGTAGAACCGGTCAAGCACTGTATTATCAATATTTTAAGTTTTTCTGTCTATGCAATCCTGATCTTAGTGAGTCATTTAAATCTTACAATTACCTTTGCAGAACTGGTCAACCCGTTTTTCATGATGGCTGCCGCATGTATTGTTTTATTGTTGAACTTTCAAACAAAGTTTAAAGTTTACATTGATCAAGAGTTGATTAACGAGCAAAATAAAAAGCTTGAATTTTATGCGAACAACGATTATCTTACAAAAACTCCAAATCGCAAAAGCATCATTGAGTATTTGGACGGGATGCTGTTGTCACATAATAAGTGCCTGGCCTGCATCATGATTGATATTGATAATTTTAAACAATACAATGATACATACGGCCACATTATGGGGGATACCTGCCTTACGGACATTGCGGCCGCGATGGAGGGCTATGTGTTAAGCCGGGACGGAAAAGTCGGCAGATACGGCGGAGAGGAATTCCTGATCGTATTTTCAGAACTTGAGGAGAACGACGTTGAGTCGCTTGCGGAAGGGCTGATACGGATTGTAAATGCACAAAATATCGAATTTTCAGCCAGCCCCGTATCAAATGCGGTCACAATCAGCGGCGGCATATACCTGAAAAGGAAGACGGAAAGCATGGATCATAAAACGTTAATTGCGCTTGCGGACCGGGAATTATACCGTGCCAAAAAAGAAGGAAAAAACAGAATCTCCATCTACCGGAAAGATTTTGTCTGCACGGTTTCCCCGATGCTTTCCGTACCGGAGGATTCGTAGAAATTAAAATATGTGACTCTACGATGCGTTTACCTGCGGATTCCGCCCTGTCTGCCAAGAGTAGGTTGCTAATTCCTTCTTGAATGTTATACTTTTGATATCCCAAACTACCCTAGCATGCTCAGGAAAGGATTTGTTAAAAATATGGATAATCAAAAAATCGGAAACTTTATTGCAGAATTGCGCAGAGAAAAAGGGATGACACAAAAGGAACTCGCGGAAAAAATGAATGTTACAGATAAGGCCGTTTCAAAATGGGAAAGAGGGGCCGGCTATCCGGAAATCACGACCATTCCGACATTGGCGGATTCATTGGGCGTTTCAACAAGTGAGTTACTGCTTGGAGAACGGATTTCCATTGATAATCAAAATGAGGACAAGACCGAAAATTGTGTAAAAACCGACATCATTGTTTCCGATGCCATTGAATATGCGGAACAGGCACATCAATACAAAACAGTAAGAGCAAACAAGGTTGCCCTGACGATTTTGTCAATTACCTTCCTGATTGCAATTTTTGTGTGTACGCTGTGTAACTATGTCATCAGCGGAACCTTTGACTGGTCACTTTATGTGGTCGGAAGCGAGGCGGTTGTATGGCTGCTTGCTTTTCCGTTCTTCGCAATGAAACGTCATCGGTTTTACGCTTCATTGACAGTATTGACCGTCACAATCATTCCGCTGCTGATGCTGATTGAGCACCTTTGCCCCGCGAAAAACTGGGTGTTCCCTTTTGCTTTTTCCATAACCGCGGTTTCTTTGGCTGGTCTTTGGATAACCGCCTTATTGTTTGCCTATAAACGGATACGGCGCAGTTTGTGGTTTCGTGCTTCCATCGCAACCTTTGTGTTTGGTTACATTGTGAACCTCAGTATCAATGGCATTGTCCGGCATTATTTACCTGTTCCGGTCAGCAATATTTCCGTTCCGATCGTCGCGTTTACCAGTGCTTTCGCGGCGGTCGTACTCGCGATTATTGGCATCTTAAAAAGGAAAGCAAAGCGAGCCATGACTATTTCGTGAATGCGGTGCGAGTTCTTGATTAAAAGTAAATAGAGCAATATGACCCTGCGAAACCTTTGTTTTGCAGGGTCATATTTATTCTGCTTTAGCAAGTTTCAAACGCTTTACCGTTTGGAGCGAAAAACCGCCCGCTATGCGGGTGCGATTAAATGCTTAAGCAAAGAACAACACCTT
>WSSedL1CaDRAFT_10000606_pt1 | contig 24570 bp, 18 predicted proteins | sample WetSurSL1Cattail_FD_9464 | JGI IMG/M metagenome (IMG submission 9464)
ATCCGAATCCCGCTCCAATCCCTCCAGCGCAGGTTCCCGCTGATCCGGCATCCCACGAACAAGATCCTGTTGGTCGAGCAGCCCTCATTTCTCCAGAAGGAGAGGAGCTCGGCGAATCAGACTATCGCACCATGCTCGATTTCATGTTGGCACGACTGAAGAACGACGTCAGTCCCAAGACCCTCCGGACTTTCCTAAACCGGCTCCGGAGGAATGGGCCACAATAAAAAGTATATAAACAAGCAAGGAAAGACCTGGACGAGGACTAGTGGGGCTATCTGACTATGCATAGGACTACAGAAAAGACAGGATGTATTCAATCTCAATGCCTTGGAGTTCTTGTGATCAGGAAGAAAGATTTCCTTCCTTAGAACTTGGTATAAGGAAGGAAATCAAAGGCCTTGTTTGAGAAGGAGAACAGGTAAAACGAGAAAAAAAAAGAATAGGCTCCCCCTGGACTCTATGACGCAGGACTTCTTTCTAAGCCTCACATAATTTGAATTTCTCTGACATTCCACGTTTCTGAAACGGATCCTATCAAATATTTCACATTTTCTATGATCATCTCTATTTTAGGTATTCGGGGAATCCTCCTTAATAGACGAAATATTCCTATTATGTCAATGCCAATTGAATCAATGTTATTAGCTGTCAATTCGAACTTTTTGGTATTTTCCGTTTCTTTGGATGATATGATGGGTCAATCATTTGCTTCATTAGTTCCAACAGTGGCAGCTGCGGAATCTGCTATTGGATCAGCCATTTTCGTTATTACTTTTCGAGTCCGAGGGACTATTGCTGTCGAATCTATAAATTGCATTCAAGGTTAAACATAACTACAGGAGAGTTACAAAATACAAAGTTATGTTCTTCTTTCGTTCTCTTCTTTCTTTTCTTTTTGCCGCCGGGTGGGGTGGGTGTCCTAACTACTTCCCGTTCCGCGTTGCGGACGGATAACCTTTCCCAAGAAGATTTAGTTCAACGGATATGCAGGATAGAAATATGCTATTTGCTGCTATTCCATCTATTTGTGCATCAAGTCCGAAGAAGATCTCAATCTATAATGAAGAAATGATAGTAGCTCGTTGTTTTCTAGGCTTTCTCATATTCAGTCGGAAGAGTTTAGGTAAGACTTTCAAAGAAACTCTCGACGGGAGAATCGAGTCTATTCAGGAAGAATCGCAGCAATTCTCCAATCCTAACGAAGTCATTCCTCCGGAATCCAATGAACAACAACGATTACTTAGGATCAGCTTGCGAATTTGCGGCACCGTAGTAGAATCATTACCAACGGCACGCTGTGCGCCTAAGTGCGAAAAGACAGTGCAAGCTTTGTTATGCCGAAACCTAAATGTAAAGTCAGCAACACTTCGTCATGCCACTTCTTCCCGTCGCATCCGTCTTCAGGACGATATAGTCACAGGTTTTCACTTCTCAGTGAGTGAAAGATTTGTACCCGGGTCTACGTTCAAAGCTTCTATCGTAGAACTAATTCGAGAGGGCTTGGTAGTCTTAAGAAAGGTGAGGGTGGGGGGTTCAATTTTATAAGAATAAGGAAGAGGAATAGAATCTAATTCATGTGTTCATGCTAAGAGAAGAGCGGATCCAATACACATAAGACTGATTTCTCAGGAAATGAAGCAAGTACTTGAGGAATTTGGGGATGTCATGCCCCACGAGTTAGTTGCCCAAGCGCTCCAACGGAGGGCAGTCTACCACAAGATCGAGTTTGAGCCTGGAGCCAAAGCCCCAACATTGGCTGATGGCCCCTCCATTTTTGGTTGAGCTCAGGAAAGAATTGAAGGAAGTCATATCGGCCAGATATATTTAAGCCTCCGACGGCTCCTTTGCCCCTCTTTTCTTCCATCAGAAGCGGGAGCCATTTAGCATTGAAACTCGGGCGCTCAACCAGGTAACCTAACCATCAAGAACAAGTATCCACTTAGATTGCAGACTTGTTCGACTGAGCGCTTCATACTTATCGAAGTAGGATCGGCGGTCGGGCTATTACCAGGTGCGTCTCGCAGAAGGAGAGGAGCAAAAGACGACCTCTATGACAAGCAAGGTACGGTGCCTTTTTTTTTTTCCTTTTTTTTGGACTCACAAATGCCCCTGCCACGTTCTGCACCCTCATAAATGAGCTATTCCACCCTAAACGACTGGTGGTATACTTTGATCGTGGGCTATAGCCATTCGTTAAACGACCACGTTAGCCACCTCCGGACCTTAACTTAAGGTATTAAGGAAGAAGAACCTCTATGTAAAGAAAGAAAAAGACTCCTTTGGACAGACGGAGATCCTATTCCGTTGGGGCATTGGATAGGTGATGGCTTGATCAGGATGGATGGGGAGAAAGTGAGGGCTATCAAGGAGTGGTAACCCCCTACAATCAAAGTGGCGGAGTTGAGGTCCTTCTTAGGACTTGTCCACTACTATAGGCGATTCATCCAAGGATACTCAAGGCGGGCGGCTCCATTGACGGATCTCCTTAAGAAGGAAGGTGGGGATCGGTGTCAAGAAGCTTTTGAAGACGCAGATGAGGCAGTAATGAAGGAGCCTGTGTGTTGGTTGCCAGACCACACCCAGCCATGATCGGTGCATACGGATGCCTCAGACTTTGCCATTGGAGGAGTACTCTCATGCTATATGGGCATCCCATAGCCTACGAGAGTCGTAAGCTCAACGACACCGAGCGGCGTTACACGGTCCAGGAGAAGGAGATGACGGCAATTGTGCATTGCCTTCGCACATGGAGTCAAACCTTGTTTGTTGGGGTCACGATTCGTGGTCAAGACGGAGAAAGTGGCGACGAGTTACTTCCTGACCCATCATCAAGTCAGGCCAAAACAGGCACGATGGCAAGCAAGACAAACTTCCTACGTTTGATTGATATGATGCTATAGTATAAGCCTGGCCTTCTAAATAATGCCAAAACGGTCGCGGATGCCTTAAGTAGGAAGGCAGAGCTGGCGGCATTTTCATGTGAGGAAGTGGCAGCCACGGTCACGAGTACCCTACAGCATCGTATTCGAGATGGGCTTGAAAAGGACCCGCTATCAGCCTTTTGCACCAAGCTAAGGAATGCATCACTCGGCTTGGTCTATAAGATGACTTTGGATGGGCTCTCGGTCACAAATCCAAACTTATTTGCTTTTCGTGCCTTAGTTTGGAGATTTTTTCAAGTCACTCCTCCTTGAGTGCCACGACACAAAACCTACTACAGGGGGCCGGTCACCCAGGAACGCATCGCAGGCCTTGTTTGAACATAGTATTATTGGCCAAGGATGATGGACGATGTCGAAGTATGGTTGGACCCGCCTTGTATGCCATGCCAGCAGGACAAGGTCGAGCGAGCGAAGCCTGTTGGACTGCTCGAACCTTTACCAGTCCCAGATAGGCCATGGCTGGCAGCGTCAGACTCCAACCTTCCACCACTACTGAAGGGTCCATCCTTCCATCAAAAACAGGGTACTCTTTTCTCAGGATTCGGGGATGGATGAGAAGGACCAGCAGAGGTGGAGGGTGGGCCACCGGGGGAACCGCGCACGAGATTAGAGTAGAGGTGACGTGGTTGAGTATGAAGCTTGTCCATCATGGCTGTCATCTGCTGTAACAACATCAATTACACTAAAGAACTGCTGATTCTTGGCCTGTTGTTGCTGGCCGCCCGGTGCGTATTCCCCATACCAACAGGTCCTGTTCCCTTTGACCGACCCCGCTTCCCCTTTCCGCTTTCCTTTTAGAATTCACCTTCTTCGTCATAGATGACTTTTGGACCTTCATACTCTAGTCCTGGAAGGAATTGGAAATGCTAATGGCCTCCCTGTAACATCCCGAGCTGCTACCGCACCCTTTGCTGGCTTCACCCGCCTCCTCACCATTGTCTTATTCTATTTTTTCTCTATTCTAAGGTACTCAGCAAGATCATTTTGCACCAAACTCCTATACTCATCGAATCATGCTTTCTTCTATCTATTATCTTATTTAGTTCGTTTTGGACCCAATTGCGGAAGCCAGAAGGGATAAGCAATAGAGTATTGCCATAAAGCGAGGAAAGATGATGATCGCTGCATTTACGGTGCTAATATCTTGACTCTTACCGGTAATTCCTTGGTCGAAGCCTAGTTGACGAGCGACGAAGATTGGCTTGTAAGCAAGCACGAAGAATTTCTCTGTTTTCGATCTGGACGCTGGGAAGTGTAGAAATGCAGAAATCGATGATGATCGCGGGTCATCTCCTGGATCCGGATTGGCCGGTCGTCAAACAATCCTCCAGAGGTCTTTGCTGTTTTTTCTCCCAACTATCTTTCATTCCTTACGCTCTACTTCATTTGAGCAGGGATCCCCGAAATCATCTCCCATCTACGCGCTACAGTGTATACCCTATCCACCAGCCGGTTCCGCTTGACTAAAAAAAGCTTTCCCGATCTCTTTCTTCCAGCGATCAATCTCTTGATTGGAATCTCGAATGAAAGATCCACTTGACCAGTCATCCAGAGCTTGGAACCAGTAATTCTGAGCTTGGACAGTTAGTTGGGTAAGCATGGTCAGACCTCTTCTCGACCGCTTCTCTTCTTTCAGTTACAGTAGTTCGGGGGTCTTTGGGGAAAACGACCTCTTTGACCATAAAAACTTTGAAACCACTTTTGAGGTGGGATAACATCAATCCTTGGCTGAAAGATAAGTGCACGATGCCTCTCCCGGTATGGAAGCCAAGATGTCAAGACGAGCTAAAAAGCTCGGTTATTCATATTCCATACATATTCTAATTAAACGAATTTGAAAACACTCGGACTAGGTGGATTGTACTTCTTACTTCTACTATTCCCGTAACGAAGGGAGGCACTCCTCTGAGACGGATACTGATGCACTGCTTGTGAGCGGTAAAGAATCTATGAATTGAGCGCATGAATTAAATTAGTGCATGAAAGGGATTTCCCCACGAAAGAATCCCCTATTCTTGCTATTATCCTATTTATTGCTATTTCCCTATCTCTTTCCTCTCTTCCTCTTAATATGGTCTCGCGAGATGCAAAGCCGGACCAAAGGGGCTCGTTAATTAAAGCTAAAAATAGGGTAGGGTATACTACTTGATTTAATAATAATAATAAGAGGGGAACTAGAATCCTTGCACCCGGGCTTATGGGTCCTATTCTTGTTCACCCTACAGCTTATATATCCGTCGGATCGGTCGGTTCGTATATAAAGTTAGCTAAGGCTCACGGCCACTTTTATCTGTAAGGAAGACAAGACACTTTTATACCTCGACGCGCCGCAGCCACTATTTTGACTCCTTTTATGCAATTATGAACGGAACGGAACTTTCTCGATTCCAATGCAACTTATCCTTTTGGAGCTGACGTAACAAACTACGCGAGCCTCCCGATGAAGCCAACAGAAATCCTATCCGAATACAAAAAATAAAAGGCAATTTCATTATGGTGGTATACCAGCCGCCTGTTCTGGAACTTCCAGTTCCAATCGGAGCATATAGATCTGTAAATGGATTTGTATGTATAGCCACTTCAGTCGTGCTCCTCGTTTCGATAATGGAAAAAAAGTATCTTCTTTCTGGGAACATGGTAAACCAGAAATTCTTATGTTCGTGATTCTTCATCCACCGATGCTGAAAATGTTCCAGTTTTCCATTATCATATGAGGCAGGAAAGTTTATGGGCAACAGGTCGGCACGAAGTGATTCATCATGCTCAAACATGAACCTTTCGCTCGTTGGGGACGGTTTATAAATCATAAAATTACCACAAATGGAATGAGAAGTGGGTCCATGTAAATGATCGAGACCTCGCAAACAACAACGTTCCTTCCCCATATGGAGTTCGGGACCCAAAGGCAATCGTTGAGTGAACTGTATCTTATTCGTATTAGTTGACCTAAGCCGCACCATGATTGCTGGGGTGGGGCTCGGCCTCCGAACCGTACGTGGGACGAGTTTCCGCCTCATACAGCTCGGGCCGAAGACCGGGGGAAGTTGAGGAGAGATGGGGAGACCCAACTGCTGCCCGTCGGGACGGACAGGAAAGGGGGCGGGGATAAGCTTGTGAAGAAGCAAGCTTCTTCCCCCACCCCCCAAAAACAAACCGACCCTATAGCGCTTCGCGTTCTTTCTATTCCATCCCAGTCCATTCCGGGATAGGCGGCTAATATTAATCTAATAAGTGCAGTAGTCGTCGTCTGACCAATCGGCTCGGACACCAGACCGCTCGTGCCCGCCCATTCTGTCTCGCCCTAAATGGAATGGCTCTCTTAGTTACGCTGTGCCCCGACCCGAGTCCCCACGTCCGCTTTTATCCGCCCGCAACCCGGCCAACACAACAGACGGGGCCGTCCCCCTCATTCTATGCTGACCCGGGCCGGGGCTGGCTTTTTGGGAAGCCCGTTCCCACCGCGCTCACGGCCCGGCTGGCCAGCCAGCGGTAGTGGGAATTCTCCCGTTCCCTGGTAAAAAAAGGGTTGGTTGGATGCGGGATCTACTCCACGAGGAGCGGTACGGACGTAGATGATATCATCACGACCTCTCTTTGCGTACCGCGTTGGATGCTTAACGCCACTTCGCCAACTGGCATTACCTGCGCTTTCGTGTCTCTCAGTGTGGTCAGCACTGGGTGTTTCCGAGCTGCGAGGCTTACACCCATTCGCATTAGTTCATCCAAAGTTCCTTACCCTTATGCACGAATTTGAGAATAAGCCATCTTCCTATCAAGGTTAAGGAGTCAACTGAGCATCTCAGCGGCGGGATTGAATACCCGGATCGAATCAGAGTTCACGCCGCCCGCCCTGAACAAATAGGAGGCGTGGGCCACAGGTCGCACATAAGCCACCGGGTCGCACGACAGAAAAACACCCAACATAAAGATGAACACTCCTCCATGTGAAATAGGAAGATTCATCTTCACTTTTTTGTAGTAGTCGTGACCAACAGCCATCAGCAGTCGGCTCGTTGGTAAGGCGAGAGCTTCAAGCCCGATTGAAGGTGGCACACCCCCCAAACAAGCACCACTCGACGAGGGGGGGACGGGGAAAGCAACAGGCCCTTGACCTTCGACCCTTCTTTCTATATGGGGGTGCCCGGGGCACCTCATCTTGTCATTTCGTCGTTGCTCATTCCCGTTAGGCCGAAGTGTTTGGCCTTTCCTTCTCCGCGCCCGCTCACGCTTCGCTGACCTATCGCGTGGTAAAGAGAAGAGAGTACGAAAGAATTGTAAACAGAGCAGACCGCAGAAAGATTCTAAATATGACAAGTCCCCCATGGATTCGATAAGAAGGAAATGCAGAAGGGGAACGAAAGGAAATAAAGCATTTCTAGCGGATGAGCTTCTCCAAATTTTGTCTGGTAATAGAATAGGGCGGCTTGCTTTGACCAACACTCCACTTTTTGCTCTGTCCATGGAGCGTATGAATTTCCTGGAATGTAGATAGACCAAAAAAGGGAATGAAGGGATAGGAATAGGAATTATAGTACCATTGGAAGAAGAGGCACCAGTGGGAACATCTCTACTGACGAACCATTTCAATAGTACGGGTGCTGCCGTGCCACGAGGCACGACCATGGAAGTAATGAAAAAGAAGAAGTTCTGTAGTTGGACCATCTGCTCTATCCGTTCGATTTGAGCTTCTCCAGAGAAGATGAGACGCTAAAAATGAAAGTGTTCGCAACGCATACCGAAAAAGGGTACCCATGTTGCCGACCATTAATGACTAGTTCGAAGACCAGGAGCAGGGTTGAAAGCAAGAAAGATTTTTGACTTTCCCTATGTTTCCTAACGTTTTCAATAAAACCTTCTCGTAGAAGTATTTGAACAATGTTTTCGGTGATATTAGTAGATGCTATTCTTTCCCTTCCTTTTTTTAAGATATTTTATTATTATATAATAATAATAAGATAATATAAAGAAATATAGAATTCCTATTATATATATATAATTTCATTAAAAAAAATGGATATGCGTGAGACACAATCTACTAATTGATCTATATTCTTATACCCTACTATATCATAGTCTCTACTACTTTTATTTATAATACCTCTTGAGCTCATGAGACTATTTTAGTGAAATTCATCAGTCTCAATTCCCGAGCGATCGCACCAAAAACTCGAGTTCCTTTTTTCTTTCCTTCTTGATCAATGACAACCGCAGCATTGTCATTATCGTATTATCATACCGTTGTCACGTTTGAGTTCTTTACATGTACGTACAATTACAGCTCGTCTTATTTCTGATCTTTCGTTAGGCTGGGCACTGCTTCTTTGATTACAGCAACAATAAGGTCACCAATATGAGCATATCGGTGATTACCAGCTCCGTCGATTCGAATACACATCAATTCGATAGCCCCGCTCTTATCCGCTACATTCAAAAGGGTCTGAGTGAGATGGATCTTGGAAGTCAGGTTTTTGATTGGATAGTGATCTCGGGCACGAGTGGTTGATCTTCGCGGGCCGTGAATGGCCATGGAAAGGAGAATTGATGTCAATATGTTCGATCGAGAAGATTGGACGATGAAAGACGGATCCATTGTGCTTTGAATAATAGGCTGTGGTCTCGATATTGGGCTATGGGCTGATTGCTTCCTGTATGAGCCTCTTGTGATTGGGCTCTCGTGGGCGGATTCCCTGATGTGTACTCATCTTCCAACAAAGAGGAGAGGACAGGGCTACTGCTGGTCCACGCATGAGAGCTCCTCTGATTGTGTCTTTCCGGAAATTACTTCGACTCGCAAAGCTCACTGATTGGTGAAACCAGAGGAGATTCAGAGGCCCAGTTGAGAACAGCAAGCGTACAATCAATCGGTGTATGGAAGTTCGGTGAAGCTATATGAAAACAGAGGATTGAGGGGCACAATCAGTTCCCTGGCCGAGACCCGCTATTGGAAGGAAGAAGGAAGTCTACGAACCGGAAATTCGAAGTTCGGGTCCAATTTGTAAATCCCTTTTTTATTGCAACCGCTTTTCAATTCTCACTCTTGTGCTTCGAGCTCTTTCCAAAAACAAAACCGCCCAACATCGATCCGATTGAACTTCTGACTCCTCGCTCTTCGCCCCTGCCCCTCCACCCAAACCTCCTGATCCCCAGACCAACCGGCGACGGAACCCTCAACAGCAGGCGGAGTTCCATAATCGGAACCCCGTCCAATGGACACCCTTTTTTGTAATGGAGCTATGGGCGACATTGAGAGAAAACTCGACTACTTTGAACCTTCAACTAGGGCTGAGAAGATCGTGGCCGTCTGCCCTACAGAAGAGCTCGTGGAGAACGAAAAAAGTTGGAAGAAGACCCTCGTCGGGTATACTATTTATTGGGAGACGCCCGTCTTTCGAATATCTCAATAAAGACCTCCCTAAGATCTGGGAACCAAGAGGAGCTCTTGAGATCATTTCATAAATGAATGGCTTTTTCCTCTTTCAATTCCTGCTGGGGGAAAATGGCTCCAAAGTGCTCGAAGGCGGACCTTGGCTTATTGGTGGTCGGGTTCTCATCCTGATAAAATGGGAAAGAGGATTGGATGTCCGCAAAGACCTCTTGCAGAGCGTCCCTATTTGGGTACGGTTCCCTCAGCTCGGGCTCCACCTCTGGTCATCCAATATTATAGGAAGGATTGCTAGTACTATAGGTAAGCCACTCTATATGGACAAGCAGACTGATACCAAATCCCCTCTGGTCTTTGCCAGGGTCTGTATTGAAGTTAATAAAGCAAAGAAGCTCCCTGAGAAGGTTTGGATCGACGTCGGAAATGGAAGCTAAGAGGAAGAATGTGTCGAATACGAATGGATTCCTCTTTCATGTACTAATTGCAAGGCCGCGGGTCATAAAGCTTTACTCTGTCCGGTGAAAGTGACTCCTACTTTGGTGCCCAAGGATTCTGCACAAGAAGGAATATCGACTTAATGCCTCTGAGAACTGTCAAGCTACCTCCACAGGTTCTTAGGCTGTTAGCGCGCCCAATCCTGAGCCTTATAACCTTGCCCCAGAGCTTGGAGCGATTCCTACTGGTAATGTATGCGAGATTGGAGCCGAGCAACCCATTGAGCATTCCTCATTACCTATGTCGTCTTTGTTTAAGATTTTTTTTAGCGATGATCGGGGCGACGAATCGGCTGTCAGTTCTGGAGATGTCATTATGGAAGCAGGCCACCAATCTGAGTAACCTTCCAGTGCCTTAATCCCGGATCCTGCTGGTTCCACCTCCACTGCTCCTGCGGTTCTGGACGAGATTCTTGCTGTCCCAGTGGCCATGAAAGAGCACAATCCTTCAGCATTCTACTGGAGCAGAGAGAGGAAGTCTATATCATACTCCGTCATCCTCAGAGAGAGATCCCCCAGTGTCCTGGCTGTGGATAACCCTGATTGGATCCAGCAAGTTGGGAAGTCTATTCTATCTGCGAAAGGTGAGGGAAGTGAATGCAGCTCTAAGAAAAAAGCTAAGGCTCGGATCCAAACAAGAGCAATGAAAAGTGCCTCCAACAGAGGAGGGAGTTCCCCATCAAATCAAACCTCAAACTCCTAATTCATGTCCTCATAACGAAGGCGTCAGGGATGAACAATATTGAGAAGCAGAGGGAAAGACGGGAGCTTATCAAGAAGAACAAAGCCTCTATTGTGGGACTGGTGGAAACCAAAGTCTGTGAAACCCGAAGTTAACGAATAGAAAATGGAATGAAGAAGGGGTGTGACCTTATGGCCAACTATACTAGCTCTCCGTCAGGGATAATCTTGCTCCTATAGGATCCTAGTTTTTGGTATATTACCTACATATAAGAATTTGACCAGGTGCTGACTTGCTGCTGTTCTGAGAAGGGGACCTTGCAAAGCTTGACTTTTTATTCTATTTATGGATCCAATCTGTCTACAGATAGGCGCCTGCTGTGGCAGCAATTAATTAATCTCCGCCTTAGCATACAAGGACCATGGCTCGCAGCGGGTGATTTTCATACTGTCAGAACCGTCGGTGAAAAAATGGGAGGTAGAGTTCCTTTTTTAACAGGAGCCCAGCCTTAAAAAAAAATTGAATGACTGTCTGCAGAATGCGAACCTGACTGATCTTCGTTCCTCGGGGCACATACTCTCTTGGAGCAAGAAATCCGGTGGGGCCAGACGCATCGTCGGTTGTTCGTTGCTCATACCTAACTACCTACCGCTTTCCCCTTCGCTCGACTAGCTCCCTTCGTGAAAGGACCTCCGCTCGCCTACCGCGCAACGGCTTTCGCCCTTGCTTGGTGGGATTGACCTCGCTCGGAAGAGAAGAGGGAAAGAGTACTCCAACCGAAGGAGAAGGGCGAGACTGCTAAAGAGAGAGATTTCCTACGCTAAAAGCTATAAACATTCTACAATAGGATTATTCAATCGAGCGTTAGCCGTTGTTTGGTTAGGTCGAGAAGTGCTCGCAGAATCTGTCCCGGATGGAAGGGCCAAGCTGGAAAACTGCTATTGCAACGAAATGATCATCTCCCGCTTTGATCGGTCTGTCAGTGAATCAAGTCGAAGGCCGGTGAATACAAGGTTGCACTTTACACAGTGGGAGTGGTAGAATAGTAATGCCTAAAACAAGCTAATTTAGGATGCAAGGTCCTCGCCTCGTCCATCCTATGCCCCCTATGTTTATGTTGTACAGGTATTCAAGTAATAGAGTCTGTATAGCTTTGACTTCAAGATGTTGTAACATGTGCTTCTTTATTGAGTTCCGTTTACTAAAGTAGCTCATGTTGCTGATGTAAGCTGGAGAGAAGAAAGACGTTCCGGCGGTTAAGACTTAAAATGTATAGCGGTTTCCTTCTCTTCATTCCTATTGTACGAGTAAAGGAAACATTCCTTTTTTCATGTGAATAAAGGTAGTTCAAAATTCATGTTAGAACTGTCGATCAGTCAGATAGGCGCAATTCTATTATTGTCTAAATAGGACACAGCAGTCGAAAAGGAGTCCACCGGTTAGGATGATGGGCATTGAGATTACTTACTTTATTGACCTCGCTCCGCACCTGTCTTGCTTGTCTTGATTCTCCTAGTTCAAATCCTTCTTGCTCTCCCCACAAAGGCAGGGACTCTTCATCCTGTGGTCGATGTTCCCGAAATTGTCTACCTCTGGCCCCAGAATCATCATAAGAAAGAGAGAACCTTATTATGGTTCATTCCTTTATTCATTAAAGTAAGGAGAGAGAAGACCGGGTCTTAGGATCATTAGTGAGAGCTCTACCTTAACTTAATAGGGCTAGCTGGTGGTCTCTGATAATTCTTAATATAAAAAGAGAAAGGATATGACTCCATCCAATGACTTTTTCATGTCCATAGAAGGAATAGAATTAGAATATTCAAGACGAAGCAAGTAACTTCTTGACCAAAACACCACTCCATTGCTAACACTGGTTATGAAACAAGCTCCCTAAGGTCGCACCTGAGCCTTGAAAGCAAGAACTATACGAGCCGAACGGACGAAGCAAGCGAGTCCTACTTTGACTGCCTTGTCTACCCGCCCACTACACAGGCCTGAGTAAGGTACAAAGGTACTTACTTTTAAATATCGAGGCTAATGTAAATTAGTATGCCAAAGGGAGAAGTCGATCCAAGCGAACCGAGCAAGTCGTCTTGTCTTTCGGGATGAGCTTATCGTGCGCTACGCCAGGCTAAGGACAAGAAAGAAGAAAGTGCGCACCCCTCTCTTGGTTGGGAGCTTTACTCTGCTAGTTTCCGCTGTCCTCTTCCCTTATTTAGCTCCTTGGCTTGAGTGCGCAATAGAAAGCTGAACTGCTCTTTCGTGCGAGACAACGACGCTAGGGGTAGAGACACATTTACAAGACAAGAGTTTTTGGCCGTTCTAAAGAATACCCTAGGAAAAACGAAGATTTTTAAGTAGTAGCTCTTCCCGAGCTGCTTTCTTACGCTAAGGCCAGCTGAGAAGCTTATCGCTAGGCCTGGTGATTAGTCTAAAGTAAAGCGTGATTCGACTGTGAGGTGCAATCTTTTGTCTGCCTCTCATAGCCCATTAAGGGCTGACGGAGTTAGGCAAGAGGGCCACTACTAGGATTATTCAACTACTAACTGATGACCAGGGGACTACTCTTCTTCCTCCACTACTGATATTGACTGACCTCTTGAGAGGATAGCAGCAGGAGAAAGAAAAAAAGAAGTCGAGTTAGGTTCTGTTCTAGTGTGTAAGCATCTCTTTCCTCGGTCGATTCGTCTGCTCATTCAGCGTATGATTCTTATCCAATTGCTTCTTCCGATAAGTCTTATGAAACGAATTCGGCAGGCATTCGGATTCGTTACTTCGGGCTCCTGAGGGTGAGGAATCCGTTGTTTCGGGAGAAACTTGACATGTTAGTTCGGCCTCGGCTTCAGGGAATAATTCCTCTTCTGCCTTTTTGATTTGAGAGAGCCTTGGATTGCTTTCGGCAAGGAACTTTCTCTCTTAAAGATGGTATTCCAGGCCAGGCACTTTCCTCATTAAAAAGCGCAATCACAACTATCGAAGCGAGTGCTCTACTTTCTCCGAGAAGATAGGATTAGGACAAAATTCCCGAGTTTCCATAAACTGTCACGCTTTCAATTGGAATTAGGCACGAATTAGTCCTTACTCTTTCGAGTAAGCAAGCGCTACGCCCCTTTGAAGATGGCCCATATGGGGTTCCTACTTCGCCCGCTGTAACTCTTCTTCCGCTGCTTAATCCCTTACGCTCTATTCTCCGTGCTTGTCCGTTACTCCTATCTGAATTTCCCCAAATACTTCTATTTGTGTAATAAGTTTTCGCTTTGTTTCCTTAAAGGTAGGATTATGAAATTGAAGACTGATAGATCCCGTGCTTTCAAGTATCCCTCGTCGATTTCCATGGATAGTATCTCCCGTCCGTCTGGCAGCCGTCTCCCCGTTTCTTTTATGATTCTCTTTTCTGCTTTCTTTGTGGGTGCATCCCTTGCGAAATTCCCCTAGTCTCGGTCTTTTTATCCTTAGCTTAGAGTGTGTTCGTGTATTACTTGTACTGCTTTTCGGTGATGGCAATTAGAAAGGGTCTGATATTTCTTATTCTTTATAGCTCTACCCGCGGGGAAGCCCCAGTAGCCTATCCTCTTTGTAGCTTGAGGATGTAAAAGGTCGTTCTTGTCCGTTCTGTCTTTCTCTGAGAGCGAGGGTTGTAGGTGTAGAAGTAGTCTTGTAGCCTTTAGTCGGCTAAGAGCCATTTCGGTATCGTGCTAGTAAGGTAAGCGGCTTGGCAGCTGTCGATTTTGTTAGCATTCCAAGTCTTGGATTCGTTAAGCATTGGAATCGGGACATCTCTTTGCCCGCTATTCCTTCTCTTTATCATTTATCTCTTAGCGAGTAAAAAGAAAAAGCATATTTACAAAAGTAAAAAGAAGAAGAAAAAGCCTGGCTAACTCATATATTAGCGAGAAGGGATGACTTATGGTTTACTTTCTTGGTTATGTAGGAGAGAACCAAATCAAAGAAACCTGAATGACGCAAGGCTTTGCTAAGCCCTACTTCTTAAGCCCCCGCCTAAGAACTTGAGATAGTAAATACACACAACATAGTAGTTGATCTATAGGGAAGGAGTTAGGATTAGATCCCTTAGGAGAGAGAATAATCTAAAAAGGAGTATTATAGTCTAACAGGAATGGTGCCACTTATACAACTCAAGAAGTAAATGGTCAATTATGCGCACATAGTTCTTCTTTAAGTTAAGATAGAAGAAGTCTTCATCCTCCCATGCCTGTACTATCTCTCTGGTTAAACCATATATATAAGGACTTTGACTTACCCTTATCCTATAATCCCCTCTCGTTAGCTAAACTGTCGCTATAAAAATGGCTACGGAACTAAACAACCAAACAAAGAGAGACAAGCTCGTAGTGATTGAGAGGAGATATAAGCTATTACCTTCACAAACCAGGTACTCATTCACTGAGATAGGAAATTCGCAAGATCTTAACTGCTTGACAGGCGCACGTCTTAGAAAGAGTTAGCCTCTCTACTCAGGTTCTCATTCAGCTTTCCTGCCCCAATGGTACTTCCCGTTACCTATTTGAGAGAGATTGGAACTCAGACTTGCTGGTGCTCCCATATGGGGCTAGCCCATTGAATAATGCATCGAACCCGGCTTCCAACTAGCATACTAGAAGATGTGATATTATGAGATCTGAAGCTGGCAAGAGATGACAGCAGAGTGAACTATCTAAAAAGCCCAGGACAGGAGCTATTCCTGCATTTGTAGACTCTCGAGTTTTCACGCAAACACAAGGGCGTCGGTGCAGCAAATACCCAGGCTTGCGCCAGCCTTGACTGTCGAAATTACCTTATTGAGAGTTCTCTTCTCCAGCTGATGTAGCGGTAAAAGATTCTATTCTTTCTGCGGTCTAGTTACCAAGTTCCTAAACTTCTTTCCTGGGTATACCTTGTCAGCACAATACCACACCACAAAGTGATGTGATAGAGCGAACAAAGGCCAAACCGAGAGTAGAATTTCTTTACCGAGTTCCCTCTCGGCTGACACGCTGCTCGGGATTAGCGCGCTACCCGCTAGGTTCAATCAAATCAATAGTAGGAATCAATTTCCCACTTACCTACCCAGTGGGGATAAAGACTATCAAGTCGACGTTCCTCAGGACTTGCCCGGAAGGGAGAATCAATCTCTCTTTCCGATGCGATATCCTATATATGATGTTATTTGCTGACTTATCCTACAGGTTTGTTTCCGCTTTATTTACTAATTAAGGCGAGTTTCCTTCCTAACACCTTTTGCACACTAATTGAACTTATAATACTTCCTTCCACAGTAACAGGCACTCGCCCATAAGCAGGTGGGACTTCTTAATAAGGAGAAGCCTCCTTCTTCTTCGGCTTTTGATCCAAAAGTGGACAACTCCCTTTTTGTTAGTTCACATTTATCCCCACAAGTCTGGGTGCCCACAAGTAGTATAGGTCTTATCGAGATTGAGATTCTACTTATTTGATTTTTAGATCAACGTGCTATCCTGATAGCTGAGCAGCAATAAAGAACGTAACATATTTGCATTTCTAAGACTCGGATCCAAGAGGAAGGTGCCTACGACGCTAGGCTCGGACTTCATAACTGACCTTGTATATCATGGTCGGGCTCAGACTTCCCAGCAAGGAACTCATATACTCCAAGAAAATTTTCCCTTATTCCTGGAGTTAGGTCTCCAGGTCTCGGCAAGTCTTCAATGGTGGAAGTAGCGCCTTAATTAAAATAAGAGTCAGACTACGTTTGCTTACTTTACACCAACCGCTACCAGTGGGACGGGTACCTGTCCCGGAAGATGCCAGCCACTAGGGTAGAGTCGTAATGAATCCCGCGCAAATGATAGGTCCGATAGAAAGCCCTATTCCTGGTATCCCATATCCAATTCAAATAGCATAGTCCAGTCGTGCAAAAGTCTTTTGGTTCACAGGTCGTACAGGCTTTCTTTATTAATTTCTTTCTATGAGCTTTGAAAGGAAGAAGAAGGGCTCTTTCCATCCATGGGTTTTTGCCCAGGGTCTTTATCCATGGGGGTGGGTAAGCAGATATACTATTCTCCTTCCTCTTCGGAGGTTTCTGGCTTTCTTCGGTTCCTTCTCTGGTTCAGGTGCAGGTTCAACTCCACTGAAACCAACACTTACAGCTCTTCCTTCCTTCACTTACGGGTTTACCTAGAAGTAATGATCTCGTCCCTTCAACTATCAGTCCATTGACTAAGAAGGGGGCCTGGAACAAAAACTTCACGGAAAGGAAAAGTAAACTTTCCCTTAAGCCGAAAGCGGCTAGAGCAACATCGACTGAATACCAGTACTGCCTTGCCCAAAGCTACCAAAGAAACTGGAACCCTTGAAAGAGAGACGTAGGCCCGAAAGCAAGAGAGAGAAGGTTTCGTTTACCACTGGAACTGGAGTAGCGGAACTAGCACGACGAACAATGCTCGGCACTCTGTCAAGTGAGCCCCTCTCATTCTCTATAAGCCCTATAGTTGCCCTGTATAAGCCATTCGTAGCTCAATACCCTTTCACTGCCTTCTCACGCTAATGAAAGCCCTTACAGAACAACTACTGCGAGAGCGTTTCCTTCCCCTATACGGAAAGAGACTCTATTGGGTCAAAGTAACTTTCCAGAAGAGGCAAGGAGTAGTAAGAGGAAGAAAGAAGAGACCAAGTCGTTTACTTCATATTTGTGACTCTTGCCAACAATTGGTCCTTTAACTGGCACTTGACTCGAACCGCTTGCCATATCTAAACTAGCTACTGGCAAAGAGGGAATTGATTCAAGATCCCCTTGCGCCCTACAACCCGAAAGTTACTCTCTATCAAAGCACCAGCGGGGGGCTAAGCGCAAGGAGTCTTAGAGTCTCGATACTGGCTAACGGAAAAAGAACGGCAAAGAAGTAGTTGTTCTACAACCCCCGGAACTGTACGCATCGCTTTTCGAAACAAGAAGTGGTTTGTTTTCTCTAAGTCGCTCTGCGAAAACGGTTTTCTGTCTACGAGCGCCTGTCTGCCTTCACGAACGTAGAGTAACTCACTAGCCCTAAACCGTAACTGAAACACTCTCTTTTCCACCCAAAGCCGCCATCCAGATTCAGAAGCGGAAGCGGACAGAGTTTACTGAAGAGGCTTTCATCTATGGCCTCCCTAACTAGAAAGAAAGAGAGAACCGCGTGAACATACAATCAAGTGTTATATGAATCTCACTCCTCAAAGCCGTAGCGCACTAGCTCCCATCAGCCCGCCCCTTTTCTTCTTCTCCGGTAAGGGCTTGTTTATCAGTGTCTTACGTCTGGACTCTTGGGCCTCGTTCATGTTCTCGAGAAGCAAAGAAAGCGGCTTGCTGCTCCTTGCGAGCTTAGTCACTAGTAGTGAGAATGGGGCGAGCCCTTGGTCCCATAATAGGAAGCAACTGGTGAGGCCGTTTCAATTTATCATATTCACCAACATCATCATATTCATTCATAAGCCAGGTTTGATCCGGCTCAACCCAAAGCTTCAGGTACTAGCTTCGTCCTTAGCCCTGAACTCGTCGTAGACTGCACTCGTTCTTAGCGCTTCTTAGTTCAAGACGACTGAAATAGGATCTCTTCTCTTGGTCTACGACCTCCTAAACCTCCAAGGAGGAACAACAGCAGGTTCAAAGCCTTCCATTAGCACCTTGCCTGGTTAGCAAATCCATCCCTTTGCTCTCTGGAAAGGAGTGGCAACCCAATTAGCTAAGAGCAATTCCCAGCGTGAGGAAGATTCCGATCTCACTAAAGCGTTAATAAGAAAGACGACGACCTCACGGATTGAAAACATTATCTTATGTGTGTAGCGGCATTCATAGTGGCATTCGTAGATCTATCTAAACACTCAAAGCATGTGGCTTATTCTAGACTGACTCCCATATGTGGCGAAGGGCAAAGGTCCTCTTTTTCTGCGTCTGGGCAGGTCTTCAACCATCCATTTTATGATACTACAAGTGTTCGGAAAAGAAAGAAAATAATCAGTCGATTGCAGGTGGCAAAGGTTCGCTTTCTGTTAGTGTGCAGTTAGACTCTCTTCTAGCTTCTTTACGGCCCTACTTCCCGGGCATAGCCCTCTTGCGGTTTGGTCCTTTCACCGGAGGCGGGCTTCAGTCCGTACAGTGTATGCCTAAGTTCAGTTGCAAAATAAACCCGGTATTAACGTTCTGTGCAACAATTTAGGCTACCCTTGGAGCCAGAGCACAGCAAGCACTCATTAGGTGTGGAGACGTGATTTGAGCTTCAAATGCAGAAGTGAGATAAGAGAGAGTGGGCAAGGCGAGCGTAGGTTGGTACTTAGAAGAAGTTAAGGTATACAAGGGTTAATCCCAGGGAAAGAGGTTGGCATTTCGATTCTCAATATCAAGGTGTCAACAAAGGAAGGAGCTTGCCAAACTAAGCAAGGGATGCCATTAAGCAAGAAAGAAAAGGGCAGGGCCAGCAAGTCAGAATCCTACCAAGACCTTCGAGATTAAGAGCGCCAGAGCTAGAAGCGGCAGCCATTAAGTGGAGAATTTCCATCCATTTGCAGTCTCGTTCGCTAAAGTCCTGTCTGCCTGCCCGTTGATTCAGTACGTTCCTATCCCCTGGGGAAGTTTTCTAAATCTTCCTCACCTCTAATGGTTGGTATTGAGCAGCCAGGTGGGGGTTAGAATGGGATCTATCTCATTCCATCGTATATGACATGCACGTTGACCCCCTTTCCGGGTCCACGAATGGAAATATGTTATGCTTTTTCCATGACGACTGACTCCCCTCTAAAGAATGAAAGATGGATCAAAGCATCCCGAATGAGCTTTCTCGAACGGATAAAGAAAAGAGTTATTTGAATAGTAAATCAGATCGAGTAATTCAAAGAAAGAGAGAATAAGGAATGTGCCTTCAACCACCTTCGAGATCCTTCAACCTAATGTCGCTTCCCGACTCCTTTCTTCCGGCCTACCCCCGCTCTCTTAAGGCTTTTCCTTCGCTCTGCCGAGCTTACTACTTATCTTTTTCCTCCGTCAGACTCAGTGGAAGCCCTCCCTTCTACCCCGCGGGAGTCCTTGTTCGGATAAAGCCATAGCCCTAGTCTTTTAGCGGACTCAAGGTGACTTCTAACCAGGAGTTCCTCAGAGCACACAATAAAGAGTGCCTCAAGCGGCCCGATTATGGTACTTCTAGTAGAAGTAGTAGTAGCAACAAACCTAGTTCTTCGACCCCGACTCTCCGTCCGAATGTAAGGCGGCGCTTTCCGAAGGCACTGAAGGAGGGCAAGTGGTCCACTCTCTCATCTACAACAGTGGATCAACCCGTTGTCCAAACTTCAAAGTCTTTTACAAAATAAAGCGTGCTTGAAGGGCCCCGCCTCGCGGAAGAATATTCAACTTCAAGCGCTTTCGCTCTGGAAACCTCTTTTTGCCTAAGGCCAGTTGCCTTTAACGATTTCTTCGCCAATGGCTCCCAATCGGGGGTACACCGCCAAGCTGCTAAGATCACCGGAGCGGGTAATGGGACTGGGGGACGCGATACGAGAAGCTATGAATTGTCCCTTTTTACAGCTTGGGTTCCCGTGCGTTCACCCGAATCAGACGCACGAAATGATTTCCGAAGCCTTCAGGCAACCTGACGTCTTCGATCCTCTCAAGCTCCAGCCCGCGAATCGAACAGTAGCTTTGGCAGTAATGGTTGGCGTTGTACTGCTACAATATCCTCTCTACCAACCTGCGACCTCAAAAATCCAATCTACAGCGGCCCAACCCAATCTCGATTTTAAAAAGAATAACCCAACTCGAGACTTACGCTTCAATACTACTCACTTACGAAAGGATACATGAAGGAAGAAATAGACTTTTGGACTCTCTTCATAGCCTTGTTACATTAAAAGATCAGTTCTCTTCTTCCCTTTAGTTATTGTTATTTTTCTACCGTTACAAAATGGGTTATTGGTCGGATAGATCTCAACCACTATTATAGACTAATATTTTTAGGCATAGCAAGCTTTTCTATCTATAGAGATAGTCGCATGTAATGACAGATCACAGCTATATTCAAGTAGTAAACTACCTGTCCTCTAGCAAGCAAGTAAGCCAACTACCTTATCTCATTAACGAAGCTAGAGTACATGAGTAGACTGCTTTCTTAGTTATCAAATTGAATTATCTCCCCTACTGTGGGAAGTCTGCTTTGCAGCTCTTCAAGTTAGAGAGGGACTTAGACCATGCGGGGACCGGCTTCGCGAGACCTTTTCGGTCCACACTGGAGAACTCGTCTCTCAGACTAGGCTCTATTGGGTGGAGGTTTCTTTATTAGAAAAGCAGGAAAGAAGACATTAACATACGTAATTAGAGAAGTGAACCAGGTTCTGTTCTGAGCTAGAACCTCTTTGTTTTCGTATGATTAGATTGGGCGGTGAACCAAAACATAGTCCGACTTGCATGTGTTAAGCATATAGCCAATAGCTTCTTAGCGCTTAGCTACTGCGTATAAGCTTCAAGCTGCTATTACAAGAAAGTAAGTAATCTCAAGGCCCGGGAGGGGATCGACCACTAAAAAGATAAAGAGGGCTTAGATTGAAATTGAATTTGAGATTGAGTTGCCACTAAGGGAGCTCGGTAAGGTTTGGAAGGAAGGATTTGGGGCTGGCGTTGGTGATCTTAGGTCGAAGTACTTTTTTTCCCTCGATCTGTCTTCGTTGGGTTTTCCCTCTTTCATAATGTCGTTATTTTTTGCTTTCTCCCCTTCTGTGCAGCCTGATTCTAATTTCGTAAATAGAATAGGCTTCGCTTCTCCTGTCGCGAGAAGGCGAGGTGGCGCCCGTCTGGGCCCTAAGTAACGATGTTGATCCGAGTATAGAAGAAATGGGATTTCTATTTGGTGAGCATAAGAAGACGCATCCGAAGAGGCAAAATCTGAAACGCTTAAACAGACGATGAAGCCGAAACCGACGCAGCAAAAATGGAATTTTATTTTTTTGGGTGGAGAGTTTGTCTAGAACAACAGAATCAAGAGGAGCAGAGCGAACAAAATCCGCTTTGGAGTGAATTCCCGCCCCAGAAGTTGGCGCTAATTGAGCCGTAGATTATGAGCTTACTGATTCAAAGCTCTCATGCGATCTCGTTACAACGTTCTTTTTTTTATAGGTTCAAACTATAATCTTGAAGCATGGGCGGTGGTCGGATGAACAGAATGTCCGAGTAAGGAGAACTAGCCAAGCTTCTTCACAAGCGAAGGAATTGCAGCCTAACCATCTGTGAGATCGGAGACTTCGAGAGGCTCCCCAGTCCTCTTTAACGCCACTCTTTCCGAGTCTCGTTTGATGACTTACGATTCTGTTAGTGAGAAGCTCAGTTCCGCTTGCTTGGAATTGGGCTTGATAGCTTTCTTTAGTACAATCCCCTTGCGAGAGCAACCCCGGGTTCGTTCCTAAGACTACACTCACTGCTTCCTCTGTTCATGTTCCGGCATAGGAGATCTAGTGGATTGAGAGGGGACAGAGCTTGAGGGTTGCGGTAAACCTTTGATGTTTAGTGCAGCGCAGCGCCTGCTCAATTGAGTGTTTGCTATTCAGTAGCTCGCTCCTTCCGCTCGTGCTCTTCCTATGATGAATGCTTTCGTCTTGTTATTGGATAGGCAACTTGCCTTGAAGATCCAAGTCTTCCCTGTGGCTCGTTCAGTTCCCCCACGCCCCGTAGGTTTAAGAACCTCTTTCATACCCGAACCTTCCCTTCTTAAGCCCAGCCTTAGCGCCCCCTTTTTCCCTTTGAAAAAAACCTTCACAATCTCAGATTGCCCTCGTCCATGGTCACTGCTATCACCTCCACGGCCTATCCTTCCCGTCCTTGACCTTCTCTTCTTCCCGAACTCTATACCACCGGAACAACAACAAAAGGAAAGGAGAAGAAAAAGGTCAATCCGGTCCTTCTAGTCATCATCCACGATCGATGGTCAAGTCGACCTACTAACCCGATGCATAACGACCTACTCATTGGACCTACTGGTTCGACCTACCTATTCGCTATTGACGCTCCATGGTTTCCCTAGTGCACTATCGTCGAGAAAAAGCTCCCCTCTCCATAGTTCTATCCCCACCTCTCGCTGTTTATCAATTTCATTTCAAAATCAATATTCGGCCCGCCCTCCCCGAGAGATGAAAAGCACTCGCCCGATTCTCCATCTCCGGGAGTCGATCCCGCTTCTATCGCCACCTCGCACCTATGGAGCAGGGAGCGGGCTGGGATCTCAGCATTGTATAATACTTCCGATTGAATGTGCCAGATAATGCCCATCATCGGTGGGATGCGGCCAGTCGGTCAATAGCGAACGAGAGGTAAGATGCAGTGTCAGGAAGGGTTTTTGTCCCTCCCGATCGAGGTAGTTGATTCATCAAGGGCAGACGGATGAAAAGGTAGAAAATTCCGTCCGTCCCTTTCTCATGGGGTCTTCTACCCTTCCATTCAATCCAACCCCTCCTTCACTGGCTGGGGAGGAGATACAAGTGAGTTGTCCGGCAATGGGGTATGGTACAAACAAAGATTGCTGAATGCGATGGCGGCCTTCCCCGCCATGAAATGGAGCGTAGGAGTACCGGATACGAGATTCAATGTTCCGCTCGTGGCAATGTCCCCCGTGCGTGGAAATGTCATGTATTGCTAAGCGTTGAATGGGGTTATTAGCTCCCCCCTCTCCCTCTCTCTCCCCGAGAACAAGCACAAACGATTCAGTCGATAGCGTGCGTAATTGTCCTTTTTTCTTTCCCTTCCGAAGCACTACCTGCGGCACGTGGATTTCTCCACCCGAATCAGGGATCATGGGAATCGACGGGACGGACATTGATAGAAGTCTTTCTTTTATCCTTATCTATATCTCCGGGAATCCCTTATTCCGAGGAGCGGACGTGGACTACGTAACACGTCCCTTGCCTCCCGGCTAATCATCGGATGCAGGTTACCGGTCCGTCCTTCCGAGCGGGTCCGTCCCCTCCCCCACTTCCCCCCTATGGAATTTAGCTTCTAATGCTGCTTTATGTCTGTCCCAGCGACCCTGCTTACCCGGAATGTGACCTCCAGGAAGGCCCTCCTTCTGCTTCACCACCATTAACGATCGATTCTCCTTGTCCCGCCTCTCCCCGCCCGCTACACTCCCCTTTCTCCTCTTCCATTGCTAAAACAGGGCCTCGCCTTAGGTCTGAAGATAAGGCGACGATGGAATTTCTTCTACCGTGCAACAAGACTACAAATGCGAATTTTAAACTCGCCTTTGTTTGCTCTCTGCATCGTCAGAGCGCCGCGCCCCGGGACGTTGGCTGCTGTGTACGAAGATTGTCAAAGGCTCGCACTTGTTCCATCCAGCCCAACCCGAAGTCGTACTATTCTTCTTCAATCCATAAACAGGTCCCACTAGCTGGTGACCACTCGACCGATCGAAACAAACCAATTCTTCTTGGAAAAGGTCGATCGATGAGTTCCTTCTTCTCCTTCATCGCAAGGATTCTTCCCCGTTCAAGAATCACAGTTTTCGTGATCGAATGACGAAATAGATATACGAACTGTATAGGATCATTCGCTGGAATGGGATAAGTGATTCTTTTATAGGATCCCAATGGGATCGTAGAATCAACTAAGGATGCAATAGGTATTTGTGATCGATCAGCTTCCAGTATGACCGAAGACTTTCTATCTGCATCCAGAATAACCACACAATCAGGTTGTTGGTTCAACCCGTCATTGATCTTCTTCTTTCTCGAACGGATTTTTTTCGGACTTGAACAAGAATTGGTCAAAAAAGCCCCGATCCTCCATTGAGAATCATTGATACAGCTCGCCATTTCTTCCATTATCTCATATATAAATACATGATTGGTCTTTAAAAAGAAGGAACGGCCTTTTTGACGAATGGGAGATCCTATAAAATGAAGAGCGTTTCGTAAACAAATCAGTGTCTTGTCTGAATCGAGAATAGCAATTCCATTTCTGGAACCACAGATATAGACTTTGAAATGGTGGGCAGCTACCCGACGGCCGAGATGTGCGTTCGTACTAAGTAATTTAGTACAAACTATAGAATGGATTGTCATTTTGAGTTTTCCTTTCTGGAGATA